>NFZD01000086.1_pt1 | contig 10050 bp, 10 predicted proteins | sample 1095381 | NCBI WGS metagenome assembly NFZD01 (sample SAMN03609891, study PRJNA323583) | gut metagenome | isolation source: feces | host: Rattus norvegicus | place: Denmark: Riget | collected 2013 | reverse complement strand
GTCTATGGCCGCGACTTCGACATCGTCGAGGGCAACGGCAAGGCCGCCACCATCTTCGATGCCCGTGGCGAACGTACCAGCTACACGCTCGAACTCGGCCACAAGTACATGTATATACGATTCGCGTCGGTATTCAACGCCTACAACCGCTCAGGCTACAACACCGAGCGCTCTACAGATTCCACTCTGGAGCAGAACCTGCGCTCCCACCAGTCATACATCGGCACTACCAAGTCACGCCGCTTCAAATGGGAGGAGACTGTCGAGGAACCCGACTCCGACAACAAGATGGTGCGCATGGTGCGCCGCATGGAGCGCGTCTCCAGTGCCACGGTGCTCGATTATGAGGTGTTCCGCCAGGTGTATGACACCGACCTTATGCGTGAGTCCTCTCCTGCTGACGAAAACGCCACACAGGGCGACAATACTAATCAGAACACAGCCGCCACGAATGACGCCAGGGAAAACAAGGAACCGGTTGAAGGTAATCTTCCCTTCGACCCCGAACATCCTGAGAAAGGAGGCTTCTTCTAATAAAATTAGAGGAAAATACCCCTAATTTACGCTACAAAGGTACAAAATAAATCTGACATATACAACAATTTTCAATCCAAATTTCATAATTAATATTAAATTAATTTCTCTCAGCTGGAGGTGCCCGTGATGGTGCTTCCAGCTATCTTTTTGTGCCCGTTTATCTGCCCTTCCAGAACCGTCCAAATTGTTCCAAAACCCCCGAACCCCCGAATTTTTCAAAAAAGAGCCTCAAAGTTGTGTTTTGCACAAAAAAAAAATCGAAAATCGTGAACTACAGAACTACAGAGCTACAAAATGCCTTTGAGTTTCGAACGCCTTTATATATATATTATTAATAATCAATATATTATATATAAATAAGGGGTTGTAGCTTTGTAGTCGATTTGTAGTTCGTTGTAGTTTTCAGCTGTAGTTTTGTAGTTTTGCCAAAACTACAGATTTTTGCCGAAAATCGGGTTGTAGTTCGGTTTGTAGTTTTTGTAGAACTACAAAATGCCATTTTGTAGGACGAAAATAGTGCTCCAAAAATTTGGTTATCTCGCTAATTTTCAGTAACTTTGCACCCGAGAGGGATTAATTTGTAGGACTGTAGGACGAAAAATGCAAAAAACAGGTAAAAATCATGGAAGAAAAAAAAAGGTACTCGAAAAATTTCGCCGTCATCCAAATTGAGCCCTATCTGGCGGAGTACGCGAAAAAAAGATTTGTTCTAAATCGGAACAACGGCGCATTGGTCATACCCTCAGGCAGTGACCTTTATCACTGCGTCTGGCATCACATGTCACGTCCTCCACAGGGTGCTGACTGTTCGAAAACGGGCAATTTTCATATTTCTTTACCTTGCCGCCGCTCAGGCAGCGACGAAGGTCCCTGGAAGGATCCCGCCTACTATAATTATCTGTCGCCCGCAGCCGCCCGAGCCGTCGAGGGCTGCATCCGCCGCATGTTCAACTACGAGTTCCACACCATGATGCTCGAGAACGACGAGCAGGGCCGTCCCCGCCGCCATGTCGAGGTGGTCGATGACTTCATCCGCCAGTACCAGCTTCAGAGCATCACGTCCGACGCCCTTCTGAAGAACTACCAGCGTTTCCGCGCGCGCCTCCACACCAAGCGTCCGCGCCGCTATGTGCGCCGCAAGTGACGTTTGCCGCATAGTTACCTGGCACCTGCCGCATAGTTACTCCGCAAGTGGTCCATACCTATGTCGCAGTTTTTACCTACCTTTGCCTTCGGCAGTGCAATAACGCCCTGCCACGATTCCTTAATACATAATAGCTTATGCCTATTAAAATCAAAGCAAAGGAGCGCCTCGTGCGCTTCGACCCGTCCAAGCAGGGCGAGTACCGCTACATCATGCAGCCCGAGGTCTATGGTGCAGTGGAGGAGAAGACAGTCATGACCCAGGTGGCGCAGCGCTCAGGCCTGCCCGAGTATGCCATCTCGGCGGTGTTCAACGCCCTTGCCGAGGTCATGACCACGTGGGCGACCAACGGCCACTCCGTGCCTGTTCCCGGACTGGGCACCATGCGCTTCGGCGTGCGCGCCCGCTCAGTGGCCGACGTTCTCGACGTTGACACCTCACTCATCCGCTCGCGCCGTGTCATCTTCACCCCGAGCAGCGCCCTGAAGCTGGCGTTCAAGTCCACATCCATCAACATCACCTGCTACGACCGCAACGGTCAGATCCGCAAGCGCGTCGATAGCAAGGACGACGGAACCGTCGAGGACGGCGGCGATGATCTGCCGACAGTAGGAGGCGGCGACGACACTTCTGGCGGAGGTTCCGGCAGCGACGGAGACTCATTCGAGGAATAGTCATAACCACTGTTTTTTATCTTCGGGCGGACTGTCCTGAGCGGCAATCCGCCCTTAAAATAAAAAATCTTCTATATTTTAATAAAGTTTAATACATACCGAACACCCCTTTTTGTCCTTTCCCATGATTGAATTCAAGCAAGTAGTGAGGGTAACACCCCTCAACGGCTCATCGCCCCAGCCTGTCACCTTCAGCACCGACCCGTTCACCTTCGAGCCTGCTCAGAGCGACGACGATTCCGGCACATCATACCGCTGCGACCATGATTTTGTCGTCGAGATACCCCCGTCAGAGGTTCTTGAGCGTTTTTCGACCCCCATTCCCGCCATCGTGGAGCTGTTTGCCACCGGTGGGCGCACCTTCGCCATCGGTACCGCTGGCATCCCCGCCATGGTGACAGTCTGTCCCCACCTGCAGCGCGCCCGCCTCCATGTCACATGCACCATGCTGCGCTCGCCCATGCGTGGCGCTTAGTCCTTGCCCATATACCTTATTATATATATCTTTGCAGTATAATTAAAAAATAGAGAACGAACAAAATGGACGAAATCACCAGACTACTGCTATCCGACATGCCCCTCGCCATCAGCGAGAGCGGTTACCGCTATCTGCTCGCCATCGCCTACCCCAAGGCATACCAGAGCCAGATGAGCGATATCAACATCATGCAGGACCGTGTTCGCGAAGAACAGAGCATGCCGCAACCATATTGCAAACAGACCGAGGCAGCACTCGCCTCTATCCACACATCAGCGTATGGCGTGAACCTCACAGCCTCCTTCTCCGACTCTGACAACGTCCCCGAGGGCTCGGTGGCATATCACCGCATCTTCGGCACCATCATCGCCGACTCATGGTGGCGCTTCTCCACCAAGCAGCTCGAGGCGAATCTGCTGGCAGCCGAGGCAAACCCGCGCATCACCGCCCACCTGCTGCACATCAACAGCCCCGGAGGCGAGGCGTATTATCTCGACCGTCTCGGCGAGACCATGGACACGCTCCAGAAGCCTGTCATCGCCGTCATCGAGGAAGCCTGCTCCGCAGCCTACCATATCGCCTGTCATGCCCGCGCCATCTATGCCACCACACAGTTCGACCTCGTCGGCTGCATCGGCACGATGGTGTCGTTCTATGACTTCAGCGAGTTCTTCACCAAGAACGGCATCCGTCGCATCGAGGCGAAGGCTGACCAGAGCGACCTGAAGAACAAGACTGTCGAGGAACTCATCGACGGCAAGCCCCGCAATTTCATCGACACTGTGCTCAACCCGATGAATGAGGCATTCGTCAAGACAGTGCGCTCCCATCGTGCCGCACTCGCCAAGATACCCGACGAAGCCCCCCTGCTACGCGGCGAGACGTTCTTCACTGACGAGGCGAAGGTTCTCGGCCTTATCGACGGCCGCATGACGCTGGCAGAGGCAGCAGCCGAAGCCGCCCGCCTCGGTGCCGAGCGCATCGCGCGCGAACGCCTGCTCAACCAGATTTACGAAGCATAATGTTTTTAGTTGTTTAATTAGTTAAATGTTTATTAGTATGAATTTCAAAGAAAAACTCATGTCAGTCCTCGAGACTCTCGGCTTCAAGCAGAAGTTCGAGGACAAGACTCTTTCCCAGGAAGAGTTCAACCAGCTGGTTGCATCCTATCAGGAGAAGTACAAGGTGACTCTCCAGGATGACATCGCAGCCGAGGAGAAAAAGCGCAGTGAGGCAGAGCTGCAGAGTAATCTCAACCAGATCCAGGCAGCCCTCGACACATTCCCCGCCACCCAGAAGGGCAACAAGGATGGCAAGAAGAACACCAAGCAGGGTGACGACCCCGACGACGACGACGATGACAAGAAGAACAACGACGGCGGCTGCCAGCAGCAGAACGCCACGATGCCTTCCATCCTCGAAGGTATCAACCGTCTTCACTCTAAGGTGAGCGAGATGGGCGCACAGCCCGCTCAGGACAACCCCTCAGCCGTTGTCGCCGGCAAGCCTGTGTCCATCAACGGATTCGGCAACACCGCCGACTATCTCTTCGGCGTCGAGCACGAGCTCTTCTCGATGAAGAAGCGCTGGAATCAGATTGCCGCCAACCCCGGCATGTATCACGCCATGGCAGACGCCGACGAGGAGAACGACGGCAAGATGTTCCGCCAGGCGGCACGCAGCTACTCACGCAGCCTCGCCTCCCGTTACAGCTACCTGCAGGCAAACCACATGCTCAACGTCAAGCTGCTCGAGGCGGGTGAGTATTCCACCAACTTCAGCGACGCGGCCAACGCCGGACTGGGCGACCAGTTCGTCACACGCCGCCAGGACGCACTCATCGCCCGCGTGCTGAAGAAGCGTCTCATGACCGACTTCTTCCCCGTGCGCTACGGCATCCAGGACCGCGACATCCTCTTCAATTCCTTCTTCGACGAGGTTTCACAGGCATATCAGGCAGGTGAGGTCTATAAGGGTGGCATGAAGCTCGAGAACGAGATGGGTTACGTTGACGACGCCATGGTCAAGCTGAAGTTCGGTCCTATGAAGGAGCTCGAGCGCGTTTATATCGGCTACCTCAACCGTGAGGGCTCTGACCCCATCAAGTGGTCGATGATCGAGTACTGCCTGCTCAACCAGCTCGAGCAGATGCAGGTCGAGCAGAACAAGCGCCGCGTGCGTGGCATCTTCGTCAAGGCTGAGAAGGGCATCGCCGGCTCTTACCTCAATGCCGGCACAGGTATTCTGTACACCCTGCTGCGCTACTACCACGACTACAGCATCAAGCCCCACGACGACGCTGACCACAGTTACCGCACCTACACCTCCGCCACCATGCTCACCGCTGTGCAGGCATTCGTGCAGGATGTTGTGGCATCACTCTCTGAGGACGAGGACCTCGACGGCCGCGTGCTCTATCTGAACGCAGCCCACAAGACATGGTGGCTGCAGTGCGTGCGCAACGCCTACGGCAAGGACACCGACTTCAGCGGTCCCAACAGCTATGCCAACGTGGTGCCCGACACCGACCTCCGCATCATCTGGCTGCCATACCTCGGCAAGCTGCCGTTCATGATGATCCAGCAGCCGGGCAACCTCCAGTTCATCGAGAACATCCCAGGCGAGATGATGAACGTGAAGATGGAGGAGCAGATGGAGATGGTACGCGCGTGGGCTGTGTGGAAGGAAGGCTGCGGAGCCGCCTTCACCGGACGCAAGTTCAACACCAAGGCCGACCTCGACAAGAACGCTTACGAGTGGCAGCAGATCTTCATGAACATCTGGGCAGCCGACATCGCCGCCGACGCCACCACAGCCGACGCCACCGCTGGCTTCTGGCTCATCACTGGCAAAAACACCGAGGCGACTGCCCTCACCGACATCACCGGTGCCAAGGAGGGTGTGGCATACTGCATCGAGATTGGTGACATCACCAACGCGACAACCATCGCCAAGGCTGACAAGTTCGCCAACATCACCAAGGCGTTCGCGCCTACTGCAGTGGGCGACTACATCATGGTCATCCTGCGCAGCGACGGCAACTTCGCCGAGCTCGAGCGCCGCGAGGGTGGTGTGCGCACCATCAACGTAGAGCTCCAGCCGAATGTTCCTGGCGGCCGCAAGTAACAAGAACTTTTTCCAACCGGGGTGCCCGCTTCACGGTGGGCACCCATAAAAAAGACTAAGAAATGAAAACAAGAAAAACACCACAGTCAAGAATGCGCCTCATGTACGCATTCATCTTTGCCCTCATGGCAATGTGCTTCACGCTCGACTTCCTCACCGGTGACTTCTCACTCACCTCAGCCGCCGGCTCAGGTGTGTCGATGGCTGTCATGGTGGGACTCGCCAGCATCGACGATGTCAACGACCGCCAGACATCTGGCTCCGCCATCGCCTACCTCGTGTATCTCATCGAGGTGCATCAGATTGACTCCACCAAGGAGTTCCCCGAGGCGAAAATAGATGAGAATGGAGTACGCAGTGTAACCGGACCCATTCCGCTCGTCACTGGCGAGGCACCCATATACATCGAGGCGCACGACATACCGACGCTCGTGTCGAATTTCGAGAAGGGCGACATCACCACCAGCGGCACCAACACCTTCACAATCATCGCCGGCAATCCAAACCGCGACGAGCTCGCCAACTTCATCGAGCAGCAGCAGGGCGGCAAGTTCATCATGCTCTACAAGCACGTCAAGGAGAAGCAGTACTACATCCTCGGCGAGCCTGAGCGCCCAATCGTGTTCTCCGGTTGCGAGACCAAGGACGACAAGGACGGACGTTACGCCACGATGACCTTCAGCCGCTCGAGCGTTGACCTGCCTTATCCGTTCGTCGGCACTGTCCCCGGACTGGAGGCACCATCAGCATAAGGCGCACTTACTTTCTCATTTAATACCTTCCCCGGTGTTCCGTGCCGCCAATATAGTGTGACACGGGACACCTTCACGTTAAACTTTAAGCGTTAAGATTATGAATGACAGACAGATAGCGGCGGCAATAGCCCGCCTGTGCAATCCCGCACACGCCGAGAAGGACTTCAATCTACTCGTCACTCTCAAGCCTGAGCTGAAGAAATCCCCATCCTATTCCGCCATCGCCTTCTCGCCACGGCGCAACCAGCCCACAGTACTGAAGATGCTGCTGGAGGTCGCCACCGCTGCTGACATCGAGGCTAACCGCCACAGAAAGAAGCCGAAAGCTCCAGTGGCAACTACGTCAGTAGCTGCTTCTAAAGCCAGCAAGCAGGGCGAGAAAAAAAAAGCCCCCTCACCAAAGAAGCCGAATACCCCGGCATCAAGTGGGGAGACCTCTCCAACCCCGACACCCGCTCAGCCATCCTGATATACAACGACCGCATTGCAACATACCGCCGCATGAGGGAACTTGACGAGACACTCGACAAGAACCCCACTGCGGCGGCTGTCGCTGAAATGGCACAGCAGCGCATACGCAACCACAAGTGCTTCGCCGAGCTCGACGCGTTCAACCGCACAGGGCAATGGCTGCACATACACCCATTCATCACCGCGCCCGACGAATACCGTCGCATCACCGACATGCTCCGCAACGACCCTGCGGCATTCCTCCGTGCCTACAAGCTCGTCGAGGACAACGTGCGGCGCTACCGCTCCTTCGTCAAGCGTCCCGACCGCAAGGCGCAGCGCACCGCCGACAAGGCGATGCTGAAGAAATATGAGGAGCGCGTCTCACTGTTCGCCCAGGCGCTTAATTCATTCCAATCACTATGACAACCCTCGAGACCATCCAGGAACTACACCCCGACCTCATCGCACAGTTCTTCGCCACCGGCAAGTGCGATGCCATTCCGCGTGACACCCAATTATTCATGCAGCAGCTGCAATGGGCGGCTGAGATAAGCGAGACCGAGCACAACGTGCGCAAGGCTGCCCGGATACTGCGCGAGCGCATAGCGGCGGAGCAGCACGTCAAGATAGAGGTGCGCACCTGCATGGCGCGTATCTATCAGGCACTCCGTTACTTCTGCGTCAACTCTGGAGTGAGCATCAAGGTATGGGAGGAGACATACGCCAACCGCTTCGAGGACCTCGCCGCACAGGCTGTCGAGGCGGATGACTACAAGACCGCGCTGAAGTGTCAGGAGGCGGCGCTGGAGTGCCGCCGCCGCAGCAGTGAGATAAATGACCAGGCAGAGGGCATGGGCGTGCAGTTTGTTATCTCGCCCGATGTCACTCCGGAGCTGCTCGGCTTCGAGCGCAAGTCGATGAAGGAGATTGCCGCCAAGCACAACGAGGGCTTTTATGTCAAGCTCATCGACTCGCTGCCCATGGACATCGAGGACAAGCAGCGTGTCATGAAGGACGCAGGTATAACAAACGAACCATCAGACAATTATGGAGAATGACTTCGAACAATACTATATGAACCGCGTGCAGTTGCTCGCGAACCTCATAGACCCCAACATACTCATCGCCGAGGTGGCACGTGCCGGAGGCAAGACCGAGGGCATCACGGGACCGCGCATACTGAAGGTCACCGACGCCATGCCCGGCGAGCTGTCGTTCCTGGTTCACAAGACATACGTGGCGCTGATGACGAACGTGTGGCCGAACATCCAGGCATATTTCTCGCGCCCGGTGATGGTGAACGGCGTGCAGCGGCCCATGCTCGAATACGGTACCGACTACGTGGTGGGCGAGGCTAAGCTGCCACGCCATTTCCGCCATCCACGCTACCCCATCGCCTACGCCAAGCACTCGGTGGTGTTCCGCAACGGAGCGCACCTGCAGCTCGTGTCGAGCGACCAGCCCGAGTCGGTGGCAGGACGCAGTGCCGTGCATGCCTTCATCGAGGAGATGAAGCACAACGACGGCGACAAGCTCAAGTCACGTCTCTTCCCCTCACTGCGTGGCGGTCCCGCCTCGGTGCGCCAGAGTCATTACTATCAGGGCGTGACCGGAGTGAGCGACACCGCCCGCGTCGATTTGGGCGAGAACGACTGGTTCGAGGACTACGAGCACAAGCAGAACCCGCAGCTTATCGAGGAGATCGCCACCGTGGCGTGGCAGTTCAACACCGCCATGTATAAGCTGTGGCAGGCGGAACGCCGTCTGCGCTCCACCGACGACCCCGTGGCGATGGAGCGCTGCCGTCTCGACCGCCAGAAGCTGGAGGCGTTCGTCAACAGATGGAAACCGCGCCTCGCCGACATGCGGCGCAATGCCATCCTCTACATCCGCGCGTCATCGTTCGCCAACAAGGACATCCTCGGACCGAAGTTCTTCAAGACGCAGCTCGACACGCTCGACATCGACGAGTTTCTCACCGCCATCTGTGCCGTTCACCGCAAGGCTGTCACAAACCAGTTCTTCGACACCTACGACCGCCACCGTCACCAGTTTGATGACTCGTATAAGTACAACACGATCCTCAACATCAACCTGCGCGATCATTTTGTACTGACCGCCGCCCACCTCACCCACTACTCAACCACCGACGAACTGCATGTGGGCTATGACCCCGGACACTTCTCGTCGCTCATCGTCAGCCAGAAGAAGGACTACGGCCGTCGGCTCGACATCATCAAGGAGTTCTGGGCATACTATCCCCAGGAGCAGACCGACCTCGCCCGACAGTTCCACGACTTCTTCGGTGCAGCCGCCTCGAACAAGACCGTCCACCTGTGGCCCGACCGTGCCGGCAACAAGCGGCGCGAGGAACTGCAGCAGATAATGACCGACTCCCGTGCGATGAAACAGGCGCTCGAGAGCCACGGGTTCCGCGTCATCCTGCACAACGAGGGACAGGCTACCATCTACCACTGGCAGCAGTACAAGCTGTGCCACATCCTCTTCGGCGAGAAGATTCCGGGACTGCCCCGCATACGCATCGACAGCAACGAGTGCAAGAACCTGTGCTCGGCGATTCAGATATCACCCATCATACGCAAGGGCAACACCATCGAGCTCGACAAGAGCAGCGAAAAAAAGCAACCTTTGAAGCGCCAGGCGGGACTCACCACACAGCTGCCTTCAGCCATGATATACCTGCTATATGGTCTGTACTCGGATATAATAAGTACGCAGATAACGTCATTACCTGACGACCTGCCCGACAATATATCGCTCTGACAGGGGTAATATCGGGCGTTTTTTACATCGCCTTTTCGCCGCAAGCCGCATAAAAAGGCGCTTTCGGGAAAAAATCGGGAGTGTTGTCAGACGTTTGGG
>NFZD01005501.1_pt1 | contig 10068 bp, 11 predicted proteins | sample 1095381 | NCBI WGS metagenome assembly NFZD01 (sample SAMN03609891, study PRJNA323583) | gut metagenome | isolation source: feces | host: Rattus norvegicus | place: Denmark: Riget | collected 2013 | reverse complement strand
GCAGGCGGATCCAGACGCAGGGCAGTTAGTGCGATCCCCACAGACTGGTAAGGAGGACTTATGGGAATTTTTGATAAATGGAAAAATAAGCCTTCCACAGACAAGTTCAAGAACAAGGGCTATTCCGAAAGCGGAGCAAGCCGAACCAAAAAGGCGCTGAAAGCCTATTTAGCTCAATCCGGATCTGTCCATGAAGATATCGATTACAACAACCAGTTACTGCGTGAGCGTGGCCGAGATCTGTTCATGTCCGTTCCGGTTGCCCGATCCGCTGTGAACACCATCCGTACAAACGTTGTCGGAACGGGTTTGCAGTTGCGCTCTTCCATCAACAAGGAAATCTTAGGGATGACCACAGAAGAAGCGGAAGCGTGGCAGAAGAAAACGGAAATCGAATTTTCCATGTGGGCAGAGAATTCACGTAACTGTGATGCGACTGGAATGAATAACTTTTACGAGATGCAGCAGCTGGCACTTGTGTCCTGGCTGATCTCTGGTGACTGTTTTGCACTGGTCAAAAACAAGAAGACAAGCAGGCTGCATCCTTATTCCTTGCGCTTGCATCTGGTGGAAGCTGACCGATGCCGGACACCTTTAATCGGTGTTTTTGCTCAGGTCACAACCGCAAGACTGGAAAGCGGGAATCTGTGCTTTGACGGTGTGGAAGTCGACAAGGACGGGCTTGTCGTTGCTTACCATTTCAGCAACCGTCATCCGCATGAATACTCTGTGGAACAAATGCCGAACGGTGAAAAGTTCGTTCGGGTAAAAGCGTGCTCACAGAAAACCGGATTGCCCAATGTCATCCACATGATGAGCAGTGAACGACCAGACCAGTACCGAGGGGTTACGCTTCTTGCTCCTGTCATTGAACAGCTCAAGCAGATCGGACGATATACGGATGCAGAACTGACTGCAGCAGTTGTTGAATCGTTCTTTACCGCCTTCGTCAAAACGGAAGCAGATCCGGATGCGGAACTGTACAACATGACGGATCAGGATGATGACCTTGACTTAGGCGAATACGAATACGCAATGGGGCCTGGTCAGATGAACTATATGAAGCCTGGCGAAGACATCGTGTTTGCCGATCCGAAACGACCGGCAGGCGGATTCGATGGATTCGTGAATTCGATCTGTTCGCAGATTGGCGCAGCTCTTGAAATTCCGGTGGATCTGCTTTTGAAACAGTTCAACAGTTCATATTCCGCAAGCCGTGCTGCACTGCTTGAAGCATGGAAGAGCTTCAAGATGCGCCGCCAGTGGATGGTGGATGACTTCTGTAAGCCGGTTTATGAAATTTGGTTATCGGAAGCCATTGCGTTAGGCCGAATCGATGCACCTGGATTCTTCAGTGATCCGCTGATTCATCAGGCCTACTTACAAGCTGACTGGATCGGACCTTCTCAGGGTCAGTTAGATCCGGTCAAAGAAGTTACAGCCGAAATCCTAGCTTGCTCGGAAGGCTTCTCGACACACGAGCAGTCGACAACGAAGCTGAACGGCGGGCAGTGGGATCAGAATATCGAGCGATTAGCGCTCGAAACAGAAAAACTTCACGGCCAGGCACCCGATCCACACCAGTCAGGAGGAACGGGGACCGCCAGTCATGAAGATTTAAAAGCCTTAGCATTACAGGCTGCACTGAAGGGAGTTAATGACTCATGAGTCATATCACGATAAAAGGCGAAATTGGGATGGATAAAACAGCAAGCCTAAACGGAAAGAAGTGTTCGGTTGCCGACCTCATTCAGGAAGTCCGGAACATGGAGGATGCAGAACCCATTGATTTGGAAATCGATTCTCTGGGAGGGTCATTGCTGCATGGCATTGAACTATACAGAGCGTTGAAAAACCATTCGGGAAAGGTCACGGCTTTAGTCGATGGCTGCGCATGTTCGGCGGCTTCTCTGATTATGTGCGGTGCGGATCACATTTCCGTACGGCCAGACTCCGTCATCATGATTCATGGTGTTCAAGTCGAACAACAGGTTATTAACTCTCAGAATCTGGCCAAGCTTTCAGAAGATATCGAATCCTTAGATTCAGTCATTGCTGAAATTTACGCACAGCGTACCGGAGTGGATACGGAACAGATCCGTGACTGGATGAATCCTGAAAAATGGATGTCCGGCAAGGAAGCCATTCACTTAGGTTTTGCCGATGCGCTGGCAGGAGAAACCGAAACCAATCCATCCCTTGAAAATGCATTAAAAAACTATAAGGCTATCGCCAAGCCTTTAACCAAAACAGAAATGGAGGAGCTTATGGGTGATGTAAAAACGGCCGCTCAGAAACTGCTGAACGCTTGCGATCCTGAGAAGAAAAACGAAGAGATCGAAAACGCCTGCGGTGACGACAAAAAAGCGGAAACCCCAAATCCGGAAGAAGAAAAGACTGAATTAAAAAACGAAGATTCTACTACCGATGAGAATACTCCGTCTGATTCAGATCCAGACGACAACGAACCGGATGACACACCGGATACATCCGATGACAAGGAGGATTCTGATGATCCAGACGAAACGGAAGATGATCCGGAAGACAAAGACAAGATGACCAATGCCGTTGCAGAAGCCGTTGCAGCAGAACGCAAACGACTCATGGAAATTGATGCGATTGCGGGCGTTGTGGATTCAAAACTGCTCAACGAAGCGAAGTACGGAAGGAATCCGATGAGCGCTCAGGAGCTTGCTTTTGAAGTCCTGAAGCAGTCAAAAGCGCAGGGAAAAGACTTCCTGAACGCATGGAAATCCGATGTTGCGGAATCCGGAACAGACAAAGTCGAAACTGTTCCGGCAGATGTGACAAAAGGGAAAAATAACAAGGTCGATGGCAGCGCATTAAAAGCCGCAGCACATCGAGTAAACGAGACGAAAGGAGCGTAAACACATGGGAACTTACGTTTTTGAATATGAAAATTTAATTGCAGGTGTCGTTCCGCCATGCGAAATCAAATCTGTTCAGCTTGCTGCAAGTCAGGGACAGTTAAAACGTGGATCTCTGATCGCCATCGATGCGACCGGATCCGGAACATTCGCAGCAAACTTGACCTCCGCTAAAGGTGCCGGAATCTTAACCGATGATGTGGATGCGACTAAAGCCACTCCGGCACAGATTTACTGCAAAGGAAATTTCAATGAAGACAAAGTGATTCTGTCTACTGGTAAAGCACCAACAGCAGGGGACAAAGTCATCGCTGAATCTTTCGGCATTCGTTTTACCAAAACGATTCCGGCAAATCCGGCAGTACCTGTAGAAACTGCAGCAGAAGAAGATGAGGACAAAGCACCCGGAGGAACTGGCGTCACTGAAGGCCAGGAGTAAAGGAGGCATAAATCAATATGGATACTATTTTCGAAACTCGTGCATTGCTTGAAGCTGTCGAGGAATTAACACCGGTTCCTAGTTTTTTACTGGACCGCTATTTCCCGACAGATATGAATACAGACGTATTCAAAACCAAAAAAGTTTTAGTTGAATACAAAAAGGGGAACAAGAAAGTTTCTCCATTCATCAGTCCTCGTATAAATGGCGTGACCATGGACCGCGAAGGATCCCACATGCATGAATACGAACCACCAGTAACTGGGATTAAACGTTCTCTGACTATTGATGATCTGGAAGAGCGTGGATTTGGTGAAGCTCTTTACACAAAACTTGCGCCGGCTGAACGTGAAGCGACAATCCTCATGCGTGACCTTAAAGATATGCAGGATGTTATCCGCCGCCGTATGGAAGTGATGGCAGCTCAGGCAATCTTTGAAAACAAATTAATCGTCAAAGAATACAGCGAAGACGGCGAAGCTTTAACGGGCGAAAAAGAAATTAAGTTCTATGATGAAACGACAAACCCGACTATCTTCACTCCGTCCGCTAACTGGTCCACAACCGAAACATCCGGCAAACAGATCATGTCTGATTTAGCTGCGATGGTTCGTCAGTTATCCAAACGCGGCTTACCAGCTACAGATGTTCTGTGCGCTCCGGATGTAGCCGATGTCTTAATGGCAAATGAATACATCATGAAGCTGTTCGACAACCGCCGCATTGAACTGGGCAATATCAAGCCAAAAGAACTGACGGATGGTGTCACTGCATTCATGATCCTGAATGTAAACGGTCGTGATCTGACTTTCTATTCTTACGATGAAGAATACGAAGCAGAAGACGGTTCCGGATTAAAACCATTTGTACCGGCGGGTATGATTGCGGTTCTTGCACCGAACGTTGGTCATACCGTATTCGGCGGCATTACTCAGCTCGAAGAAGACAAGAAATTCCACACTTATGCAGGTCGTGAAGTTCCTCGTTACATTGTGGATATGAACTCCAACATGAAAATGATGGCTCTCCGCTCTGCACCATTAACCATTCCACATAACGAAAACCCTTGGGTTATCGCTACAGTTGTTGGCGCATAGGTGAGCTATGAGACAGATCAAACTGTTATCCGGCCTTTGTGGAATCGAGGCGCAGCGGGAAGACGGATCCGTTTATTGGATCTATAAACGTCCATCGGATGCGCCTTTCTTCTGTCCGGATGAGCAAGCAAACCGGATGATCCGTTCTGGTCAGGCACAGCCTATGGATGAATTCGAACCCGATCCGATCGAAATTCTCGAAGCAGAACAGGATGATCTGGAAACGCTGACTGTGAAGGAACTCAAAGCGATGGCGAAAAGCTATGAGCTGGAGTTCTCTTCCCACACCACAAAAGCAGAGCTGATCGAGGCTCTCAGGGAGGTGCGATTAGATGGATAAAGTCATCTACACAAAAAAAGACGGTTTCAAAGTGATTCATGTGGAAGCACCAAAGAAACCGACTTCTAAAAAGAAAGTGGTCAAAGATGAGCCTGTTCAAGGATCTGATCGCTAAAGATCTCGATATCTTTTTTAATCTTGATGAATTCGGAGAAACGCACCGGCTAGACGGCCATGAAATGACAGTGGTGATTACCACCGATTCTCATGGGTCGGCATCCACCGTAAGCGATAAAGACTTATCACAGTCGGGGATTCACGGAGCGGACTTCTATCTTTTTGTACGAAAGGCAGATTGTCCGATTAAGTTCTCTGCCGGAAAGATTCTGAATCTTGATGGAAAAGAAACTGAGATTTTAAAGGTTGCAGAAGAAACGGATGTTCTTCTGCTGACTCTCAGACAGTACAGGAGGTTCTAACGATGATCGGGCTTGTAGATATCGTTCAGCAGTTGACCGACTGGCTGAATGAAAATGTCTGCCCATCCATTCTGTTACTGGAACCAGATGATGATTTTCAGGATGAAAGTTATTCCAAAGCAAAGCGGGTGCACCCTAAGGCGTATCCGCTTTTCGCTTCCTGGGCGAATCGTTCCGCAAGTGTAAATATTCCAGGCGCTCCATGTATTGTCGTGGGTGTGCTCAATGGAAAAGATGCGCTAAAGGACAGCACCAGAACGCTGAACATGCAACTGCAGTTGATCTCATGGAATCCGGGTCAGTACGGCACGGATACACTGAAGCCGATCAAAGACGAAAAAGCGCCTTTCGGTGTTCGTTATGTGACCGATGTCGATCAACAGACCTATGAGCGTTCACAGGATGGCTGGAAAGACTCTTACAACTTCATGGACATTGTCCTGAGAGAACTTGAGAAACAGGAATTTGTTTCCGGGACACGTATCAAGTTAAAAGACGGTTCGATTGAATTCGGTCATTACCGAGACGATACCGGACCGATTGACCTTTATCCGTACTGGATAAATTACATTCGCTTTCAAATCGAATGTGGAAATAATCCGCTTCCACGAGAATATGCGGATTTTTTATAAGGAGGCCATATGGCATACAAACATGGAACTTATGGCGTGCTGGCGGCCAATGCAAATGCGGCATCAAATTCCGCATCTGTAGTGGTTTATGTCGGTACTGCACCAATTAACAAAATTGCCGGGCAGGCGGGAAAGATTTCCGAACTGGTCAATAAACCATTGAAGATTACCGGTCTGTTATCGGCTCGAAAACTTCTCGGATACTCTGAAAAAGCAGACTTTGCAAAATACACACTTTGCGAAGCGGTAGAAGCGCACTTCAAAAATTCTTTAGACACAGTAGGTCCGATCTATGTGATTAACGTATTCAATCCAAACGAAGGCGCTGCAGATGCAGAGCCAGTCACATTGACCGTGACAAAGAAAATCGCCAAATTCACATTAGGCGATATGATCCTCGACACGCTGACTGTTGGGGAAGATCTGACCGCAGGAACAGATTACGAACTCTCTTACGATTCTGTTTCCGATGTTGTCACCATCAAGATGCTGGGCGAAACCATTCCGACTACTGTAAAAGTTTCCGGAAAAGTAGCGGCAACAGATTCCATCAGTGCAACCGATATCATCGGGGAAATCAAAGAAACTGGAGAAAAAACAGGATTAAAAGCCATTGCCGATATTTATGGAATTTACTCCGATATCGTCAATGTCATTGCCGCTCCTGGATTCTCTGAAACACCGGCAGTTTATGAAGCAATGATTGAAACCGCGAAAAAACTTAACGGCCATTGGGATGCATTCGTCAATGCAGATATTCCGGTTGGAACTTCTACAAATACGATTGCTAAAGCCATTGCATGGAAAAAGGAAAACGGCTATAACGAAGGCATTTCCAAAGTGTATTGGCCAATGGCTAAACGCACAGATGGAAAAACTTTCCACCTGTCCACATTAGCCACTTACGAAATGCAGAAACAGGATTTATCTAATGATGGTGTTCCGTTCGTTTCTGTATCCAACAAAGAAACGGATGTCGCAGATTTCTATGGAGGAGAAGGCTTCAATTCTTACGACATCGAGGATGCGAACATTCTGAATACAGAAGGCATTACCACACTTGTCAAAGCGGGCGGTGTGTTCCGCTTATGGGGTCCGCATACTGCAGCGTTTAACCTTGAAGATCAAGAGTCTGGAGAACTCGATCCGGTTTATCAGTTTGATAGCTCGATTCGAACCATGCTCCATATCACAAACCGTTTCCAGGCAGATAACTTCGATGACATCGATAAGCCAATGACGATGGCATTGAAAGACCAGATTTTGGTTCGTGAACAGTCCAAACTGGATACGCTGAAATCCATGGGCGCATTGATCGGCGAACCGATTGTCTTCTTCTCGGATGATAACGACGCTGAATCCCTGTCTAAAGGTGATTTCGTATGGGATATCCAGACGACTACCGCAATTCCATTCAAGTCCGGAACGGTTAAAGTCGGATACACATCAGCAGGCATTTATACCCTGCTTGGAGAGGAGGCCTAACCGATGGCAATTAACGTAAATTTTGGCGGTCCAATCCTCGCCAGTTCTACTTACATCAACGGAACAGCCGTTCAGCGTGACGTAAAATTCACGCTTCCAGAAGCTGCTGTTCAGACTGCAGAAATCAACGCAATGGGTACGCATGAAGTACCCATGAAAGGTCGCTTTGATGCGATGGAACATACCTGCACTTTCGATCGTTTTGATTCTGTAGTTGCTCAGGCTTATGAACCGAATGCATCAACCATCGAACATCGATGGGTTCAGGAAGAAATCGGACCAGATGGAGCAGAACACGAAGTTGGCTACAAAGCCTTCATTCGTGGTGTCAGCAAGAGTGCTTATCCGTCTGGGGATGTTGAAGCGGGTAATACTCCGGAATATGAACTGAAGCGTTCCGTTTCTTCTATCTTTCTGTATCGGGAAGGCAAAGAAATCCTTGCGATCGACCGATTCAACCAGACTTACCGTATTAACGGCAAGGACTGCTACCGCTCGATTGAACAGTATCTTTAATCAAATCAGGGGACTTCATGAGTCCCCTTTTCATTTTTAGAAGGAGATCACATATGGAAAGCATTGAATTATTTAAGCCAATTGAAATTAACGGCAAAAAGATTAAAAAGCTGTCTTACGACATCGATGAAATTTCATTTGTACTGCAGGCCAAAGCGGAAGCAGAAGCCAAAAAGGAAATGCAGAAAAACGGTGTTTATGTTGGCAACCAGGAATTTGATTACGTCTATCATACGTGTCTTGGTATGGCGGCAATTATTGCAGTAAATCCGGAAATTGATTGGATGGATCTGAAACGGATCAAAGGAAGAGACGTCAATAAATTAACCGTCATTGGTCGTACGTATTTTTTCGGATCGGAGGAGCTAGATGCAAGCACATCAGACGATGCGCCAGACTCTACTCCAAGTGGTACCACACTGGCCTAGATTATCTTCTAAAAATGCCGGTCGTTCAGTTCGTGGAAGATTTTGAAGATGCCATCAAAGAACGCGAGCAGGAAAATCGGATGATTGAAAAACAGTTAAAAGCAAGGAGGTGAGGCAATGGGAAAGAAACTTACATTTACCGCTGAGATGAAAGGTCAATTGGATGCCAGCGTCAATAACATGTTTAAGGCCGTCCAGAAGATGTCTGAAGCGACCGCAAAGGCGATGAAGAACTATAACAAGGAAACGTCGAAATCGGGCGCTAAACCGTTTGAAGATGCCGCTAAAGCCGCTAAGAAGTCCGGTGTAACCATGAGTGTTCTCGGGTCAAAACTGAACGCCATTAATGATGGCCTGCAGATGAAGCCAACCAGCCTCAACCTAATCACCAGCAAACAGCAAACGCTGGGCAAGATGATCGACACCACCAAAACCAAGCTTGCCGCACTTCAGCAACAGCAACAGGAATTTATTGATAGCGGTGAAGATCTAGGCAGTGATAAATACGAAAAGCTGCAGACAGAAATTCAGAAGACAGAAAATTCTTTAGCCCGTCTAACTGCACAGCAGAACAATTTTTCTCCACGTGTTCAGCAATTCGGCGCGGCGATGGATGTTGTTTCTGAAAAAACAGGGGCAATGGCCAAAACATTTGCGCCAGCATCCGCAGCTGCTGGAGCGTTTGGCGTTTCTACGGTAAAAACAAGCATGGATTTCCAGTCGGCAATGAACCAGATTGCGGCGACTAAAGGAATATCCACAGCCAGTGAAGAGCTTGGACAGTTGCGTGAACAGGCCATGAAACTTGGTGCAGATACTGCGTTCTCTTCGACACAGGCCGCTGAAGGCTTGAACATCTTGTCCATGGCCGGTTATGGAACGGAAGATGCAATTGCAATGTCTCAATCCATGCTGAATCTTGCGTCTGCTGGTCAGATCGACATGGCTGATTCTGCCGCCTATCTGGCAACTACCATGAAAGGTTTTCAGGATCAGAACTACAGTGCTGGTGATGTTGCGGATCGTATCGCAAAAGGTTCATCTTTAGCAGCTACCGATGTCGGACAGTTAGGTGATGCATTCTCTGCTGCTTCTGCCACATCAAATGCCTATGGTCAATCTATTGATGATATGGGTGTTGCTCTTTTGAAACTAGCAGATCAGGGGGTTACTGGATCTGCGGCAGGTACAGCGTTAGCAGCGGTTGAAAAGAATCTGTTTACAGCAACAGATCAGGGCACAAAAGCTATGCAGCAATTGGGCGTTTCCGCTTATACCGCTGAAGGAAAAGCAAGACCGTTAAATGATGTTCTGAATGACATTGGGAAAGCAACGGAGAACATGACTGACCAGCAGAGAAGTGATGTCCTTTCGAATATTTTTGATATTCAAGGTATGGCGGCTTTCAATAAAATGATGGCTACCACTTCTGAAAAAGAAAAAGAATTCAGAGAAGGCCTTGAGAATTCATCCGGTGCGGCGGATCAGATGGCGAAAACACAGAACGAAGGTCTAAAAGGCTCACTTATCGAGCTTGGATCTGCATTCGATAACGCAAAAATAAGCATTGGTAATGTTTTCAGCGGTCCGTTAGAAAAAGGCGTCGATTGGCTGACCGGGCTTGTCCATAAGTTCAATGAAGCCGGAGACAGTGTTCATAAGTTCACGGCTTATGGCATCGCCGGACTTGCCGCCTTATCTCCGGCGCTATTCGGTGTATCCAAACTCACAGGCGGTATAGGCAGTTTTATCAGCAAGGCCGGTAAAGCCAATACAATAACCGGGAAACTCGCAGGTGGAATCGGAAAGATGTTCGGCAAAAAA
>NFZD01011650.1_pt1 | contig 10069 bp, 11 predicted proteins | sample 1095381 | NCBI WGS metagenome assembly NFZD01 (sample SAMN03609891, study PRJNA323583) | gut metagenome | isolation source: feces | host: Rattus norvegicus | place: Denmark: Riget | collected 2013 | reverse complement strand
TAGAAACTTACCTAATGTATACGATTATTTATATCGTATTAGAAAAGAGTTAGTATTTATTAATTTAAATGAATTAACATATCAATTCGATGATTACTTGGATTCGAATAGGCAAAGTATAATGATAACTTATCTATCTCAAGCAATTAAAGAGGTAATGAGTTGGTCAGAACTTAAAGATAATGAGTATGATGAGTTAATAGAATTCTTAGAAAATGTAGGTAAGAGAATTATATAGAAAAGGAGAGTTTTTATGGGTAATTATGATGAAAGAATTACTCATAATAGTAACTGGCGAAGAATAATAAGAAATGTGGTTTATAATATATTTAGAATAGAAACTGATTTTAGTAGAATATACATCGATTTGAATAGCTGTCTTAGTATATTATTTAGATATGAGAATGTTAATGATAATAGTATAACAGATGAACTAACCCAAATATTCGAACAGTTTCTTACAAAATATATAAGTAAGCATACTCAAATAGTAATATTATGGACTTTGGAAAAGAGTAGTTTACACACTAGTATATATCCTGGATGGTGTCAGGAAAGATATAATAGAGTAAATATAAGTAAAAGTAATTTTCTAAAGACTTTGTTAGTTGCACTAAATGAGTATTCTAAGAATACAAAATTAGTAAAGATAATAAATACTCATGATATTCATCCAGCTTTAGTTGTGAGATATCTTGAGATAGGAAATAGAAGAAGTAAGTCTATTGTACTTAGTAAAGATGTTGTATTTCAAACATTAAATATGAATAATGTAGCAATATTCACTGGAGTAGATTATATAGATTTTACGGATAATGAAAGACCATTACCAGATGGAATTGAATTAGAAGAACCTGAAGTTATGTTAAAATATTATCTTGCAATTAGAGGTGATATGAAACATAACGAATATCCAGGTGTTGAAAAGTATGGTCCAAAGAAGAGTTTGGATTATGTAACATTTCATAAATTAGAAATACTCGCTGGATGTGATCATGTATTAAGAGGAAAAGAAGAATCTCTGAAGGAAATATGTGATAAGTATTCCGTATTATTTGATGTAAATGCATTAAATAAACTAAATACTAGAGATATTGGTGAGTTAATCAATAATAAGAAATAGGAGGAGATATTATGGACTGGTTTGATAGAGCAACGCAAGAAAGAGATGAACTACTTGATAAAGTAACAAAATTAAAAGATTTCATAGGATCTGATTTCTATAATAATCTTAATAAATTTGATCAAGAGGATTTAAATATTCAATTACATGCTATGGAAATTTATTTAATGTCTCTTGAAAGAAGAATAGAAAGAGAATATAATAGAAGAAATGCTGTTAAAACATTAGGATAATAATAGGGTTCCTTAATTGGAACCCATTCTTTTTTTTGTTTTAAAGATAAAAAAATAACAAGTTAATCGTTATCTAGATAGTTTAGGTGAAAAAAAAATCTGGATGTGCAGTCCAGATTCTTATGAGATTTTACTTACGCCAACATTCCATTAAGAATATCAGTGTAAGCTTTAGCATTCTCAGTTATCATGTTTAGTTCTTTTTCTGACATACTACTTATATCATCAAGAACTTCTTTACATGATTTTCCAAGAATGGAAGCGTAAGTGGCATCATAGCCACTAATAGTTTGAACCATAACCTTATTACAAAGGCGCATAAGATCATGGATAACTTTGATAGCTTCCTCGTGATGCATGTTATCACCACCTTTCTATTATAAGATAGTATATAGAATGTGACTCTATATACATTTTATAATATATAACTATCTAGATAACATTTTTAAGTGAATATTTGCATCCTTCGGGAGGCTATTTTATTACACCAAAAATACAATCATCAGTAGATATAAAATTATTCTGGAGGTGTTTAATTGGCAGAAAGAGTAGTAGACCTTGTGATTAAAGGTCATCATATAACATATTATGATAAAGAGAAAACTAAAATAAATGTTGATTCTAATTATAATATTAATGGAGAACTTCATGGACCATTTACTCAATATTGGGAAAATGGTAATATTATGATTAAATCTAATTATCTAAATGGTAAAAGACATGGAACTGAAGAATTTTATTTGGAAGATGGAACAAAAGTGTCAATCTATACTTGGGAAAATGGGGTAATTAAAAAGTGTGAAACTGCTAATTATCTTAATAGATCAGTATGGGATATGTTTAGTTTGGATGGATGGGAATTTAATGGACCATTTGCTACATATACTCAATATAATAATCCTATAAGAACTGGATCATATCTAGAAAATAGATATACTGGTACTGTAAGAATGTGGTATTATGATAGTACATATAAGATATTGGAGAATGTATATCATAAAGGTATGAAAGTTATGAAGGATAATACATATTGGGATGAAGAAGGTAAGATAACTCAAAATGTTACATATGAAAGTAATGGATATAAATTAACAGCTAGAAGATATTATTATGGATTATATGCTAATGGTAATTTTGTTGACTTTACTTTTGATAAAGAGACTTTGGATCCGGAAGTAGTGGTTTTAAAAGTGTAATTAATCGTTATAATTAGCATTTAGATAGTTATATATTATAAAGTGTAATAAGAATATAATATAATATATTAGGAGGTATATGATTATGGTAAAAAATATAGCAATTGGAGTATTAAGCATCGGAGCTGCTTTATTAGGAAGACAAGTGTTGGTAGAAAAGAAGAGAAATGAACTTCTTAAGCAACACAATGCCGACTTACTAAAAGATGCTAAAGACTTAGCAGTAGAGGTTAAAAAAGTAAGAGGTGAGGTAAAGGAAGCTCAAAGAAAATCTGAAGAACTTTTAAAAGAAATTGAAAGTATTAGAGCAGAACTCAAAGGAGAAGAAGTTAAAGAAACAACTGAAGCTTCTAAACCAGAAGAAAAAGTTTCAGAAGGTGACAAACCAACTGAAACTAAATAGTATTTAAAAGAAGAAAGCATTTAAACGTGCTTTCTTTTTTTTTTTGTTAAAATTAACTCAACTTACCTAGGAACAATTTCTCTGTTAAAAATCATTACGATAAAAGGAGGCAGTTAATGAAAAAGTTTGGAAAGTTAGATGACTTTCTTCTTGATATAGAAAATAAAGAACCTAATCAAGTTCCAGCAACAGAATCTGAATTTACAGATAAAATCATTGTAGGTACTATAGGGGCAGTTCTTCCATTTCTATTAAATGGAATAGTGCAACTTATGTCAGCTGATAAAACATCTAGTAAAATAGATTCTAATGTAATAGATCTTACTTGCGTAGTATCTGATGACTTACCACAAAGTGCTAGAAACCAATATTGTGAATCACTTGAGGTTATCTATGCTTATATGGTTAGATCTATATTATCAACTAATACATATACTAGATTTAATGGAAACTCAAGAGGAATCCTTAAATCAATACCACTTCTTAATTCATCTGATAGACTTAAGATGGTGAATAATATCTTAGTTGAAACTAGTGGATTTGGATCAATAGCTAGTGGAAAAGGTGCTTTAGCTGTATTCAACGAGTCAGTTGCTAATCAAATGGAAATAAAATATAGAAAACTAGTTTCTGAAACTGATTGCATTGGTATGGAAGCCGATGTTGCTGTATTTAAAGAAAGTAGATCTTCTAATGGTAAATATATATCAGTTAAAATAGATGTCGGTGGACGTTCTAAAGAGATATCTATTGGAGTTAGAGTAAGACCTAAGGTAGTTTCTAGATCTGAAATGATATCATTCTTTGTAAATAAAAATACATCAGTTATTGAGGCTGATAAAGTAAGTAAGTTCTCTTTTACTAAGGCTATAACTAACCTATTTAATAGAAAGAGAGAAATACCTAAAGAAATTCTAGATAGAAAAGTGGTTTTCTCAGATCTTATGAGAAAAGTATCTGGAATTAAAAAGCCATTCGTTTGTATGTTGATTTCTCAAAATATAGCCGACGAGTTAAAAGAAGAATATAAGATAGATTTTGAAACTATGAACTATGCAAAAACACTGTATAATAACTATCCTATATTATCATTAGGTGTTTATAATACTAATGCAGACACTATAAGTGCATCTCTAACACCTGGTGCAGGTTTTGTAAGTAGAGCTGCGTCTGCATTCAATAGTGAAGTAGCTTCGTATGAAAAACAACTTGCAGAAATGATGAGAACGAGATATTAGGAGGTGAAAACTAGAATTGGCTTATAAAGAAATTAAAGAATTAATTGAAAATAAAAAGTTCGGAAAAGCTATATTAGCTCTAGAAGATGCTTATCATTCCGATAATGGATTTCTAGTACATGGAATACCAGCATTAGAAGAAGAGATTGCAACTCAGGATAACATAGATAACGATGTTCCCGATGAGATGATTGATGGTGGAGAGATAGAAATTAAATCAGAAGATGATATAGCTTCTCCTAATGACGCTGTAAATCTATTAGATGTATTTGGAATTTATAATAATAAGTTTAGAGTTTCATTTGCTAAATTTATTAGTAGAAACGAAGGTCTTATTGACAGAGATGCTCATTTCTGTTGTAAAACTAGAGAGTTTAATACTAACTGTATTCAACCAGCTATGAAACTTCTTAATATAGTATATAACAGAGATCCTCAAATTAAATCTTTGGAGAATCTTCTAGACGTTTTATGTCAAAGATCAGACATGCTTAAATGCATGGGCACTAAAGATGCTCCGTTTGTCTATGAAGGTATTCAAATGGTGTTTGGAGCTAAACTTCTTATACTTCTAGGATTAGTTCCTAATCATCTACTAAATACAAAAGCATCTATAGATGAAATAGTAGATACTCTTGGTAGTGAATCAATTAAGAAAGTATTCCAAGTAGCTGATGATATACTTGAAATGAAATCTAAATTAGGAAAATCTATAGTATTCGTAGATGCTCCTAAATCAGAAATTACAGGTCATGCTGTTGATAAGATAACAGGAACTATATACGGAAATAGTCCAGTTATGTGTAAAAAAGATTGTGAGCACGGAATGATTTTATCTGGAGAATCAATAGAGAACCTATTAACTATTAAAAATAATGGTGGTTTAGTAGAGTGTGCTTTATTATTCAAAGGACTTGCATTAGTAGCTAGATTATGTGAAAACATTTCGATATCATCTTTACTAAAAGAAGCTTATACTAAAATTAGAGAACTTCTTGGAACATCTGATATAAATAATGCTAAAGATTCAGTTGACTCTTTAGTAGAGTGGGCTAGAACTTCAATTCTAATGCCTTTAGATGTTAAAATGAATGAGGTTAATAATGATCCTGAAATTAATCTTGAAGATGAAGAATCTACTCAAGATCCAGAAGTTCATGATGGAATAGATGAAAATGGAGAAGGTGCTCCAGCTTCCTCAGAAGAAACTGAAGAAGAGAATATACCAGATATTAAAGATTTTGATTAAAGATATGACTCCCTTCATGGGAGTCTTATTTTATTACGTTCAGCAGTGATACTTGAATTATACCTTAGAGGTACATTAAAAATTTAGAAAGGAGAAATTAATATGGTACATGAACTAATTATAATATCTTCATTAATAGCTTTATTATTTATTGGTAATTTATTTCTTAAAATAGTAGAAAGAATATATGATAACAAAGCATTAAGGGAAGAACTAGATAAAAAAGAAATACTTATAAAGTTATTCAATCAATATATGTCGAAAGAAGATCTTAGAAAAATAATAGATATCTACAGAATAAAAACTGACCCTGATAAATGGATTAACTTTTATCCTGGTTATATTAGACTTATACTAGAAGAATCTATTTATGTAGATAAAAGATTTCACCAAACTATCAGAGATTATATAAACGATCACCCTGATACTAAAGATCTTCCAGGTTCTCAAATATACATTAACAAATAATCAGTTATAGTGAGGTATTTCCCATGTTTCCCGTTCACTATAACACTTTCCGTTTATCATAGGAGCCCATTCAGGGCTCCACATTTATGTCAGCAAATGGTTATATATTATAAAACGGATTTATTCTCAAATATGAGAAACAAATTCATTAAATTATAAAAGGAGGAATAACAAAATGCCAAGAACTACTGAAGAAACAAGAAAACACAAACGAGAAGTAAGTGCAGAGTTTGTCTCGAGTGATATTATTGAGGAAATCATTAAACGTGAATCAAGATCATATCCGTTCGACACAGCTCAAGCTTACAAAGATGCAATCATCCAAGAAAACCGAATAAGAAATCTTATTCATGATTCAATGCCATTTGGACTTGAACGAGATATAGTTGATCTCGAGAAACTTTATGAAGAAGATAGACGTAATGGACGTTCTTTTAATATTGATACTTCCATTTCATACACGCAAATAGATAATGAGTCTACATTAAAAGATTCTGATTCTATATTCTCTCATAAATTCTCATTCCGTTCAAACGATACTGCATATGCAAACTCTAAAAGATTCCGTTGTATATGTGGAGAACTTGAACTTGATACAGCAGGTATTCAATGTGAAAAATGTCTTTCTTATACAGCAGATCGTCCAGCTACTCGTGGTTGGATAGTATTGAATCATTACAAGGTATTTAATCCTTATTTTCTTGAACTTTTTATTAAATATCTAAGAAAGGGAATTAATAAAACAAACTTTAAAGCAGATCTATATTCAACTAATGACTATTCTTATAATAAAGATGGTGATAGAATTCCACGTTCTTGTAAGTATAATATCTTGGATCTACAGAATGAATCAGTTCTTAGAAACTTCATAGAAGAATATGTTAATCCAGATGATAAGCAAATCTTCTTAAATAAAATCAATGCAGCAATGACAACCAAAATTCCAGTTATTAATCGTGATTATCGTCACTATTCAGTAACTAAGAAACTTAATGGAAAGTCTAATGTTGCATCTCATCCTACTAATAAACTCTATATTCAAATATCTGGTGCTGTTAATGCTATAAATAACTTCAAAGGAAAAGAATCCAAAAAGGTTATAGTAGCTCATCTTTCCAAAGTCAATAAATCTTTCTTTGATCTTAAATATGAACTTATATCGGTAATGGCTGATTCTAAGAAAGCAGATATAAGAGCTAAAATAGGATCAAGAAGATTAAGAAACTCAGCTCGTATAGTGCTAGAAGGAATAATGAATCATCAAATAGATGTTTGCACTCTTCCTTATAGATACTTTGGTGTAATGACTATAGATGAGCATATTGATATTTATCAAAAATATGGATTAACGCCAGAAGCAGAACATAGAATGAGACATAGCCATCCTAATGAAAAAGATAGAATATTAATGACTAAAGTATTAAAAGAATTAACTGAACTTGGATTAAATACATGCGTAGTATGTAGAAGTCCAACTATATACAGAGAATCAGTAATAAGCTTAAGAATAATAGGTCTAACTAATGATGCAGTTGTTAGACTTAATGAGGTCACAATAAGTTATTGCTTAAGTGGTGACAAGGATTTTAATTACACCAATTTATATAAGATTTATACAACAATAGCCTCGTAGAATTCTAATGAGGAGGTTAACAAAATGGAAAACAAAAATTTAAACGAATTCACAATCGGAAAAAGATGGAATAAAAGAAATCATGAGTTAGAAAAAGAAAGGGAAATAAGTGTAAGGTTACCTAAAGATGCAAATGTCATCTATAATACTACATTTATACCTAAGAGTAAGTCAGTAGACTTATTTAAAAACATTTGCAGGAATTTTAAAGGAAAAATAAAATTTGAAGATTCTAAAGAGTTTAAGTATTGGTTATATAATATACAAGACTCTTATAGATCATCTAAAGATAAAAATAGAAAATATGATTATCAATTAGATGCTGAACTTTTTGGTAAAGGATACTTCAGTGAAGATGGATGTATATTTTTACCACCACAAATAAAAATATTGGTAGATGAAGCTGCGAGAACTATGTCGTATGATCATACATGTTATCCTGGTGTAGAACAAACATCTGCAAATGTTTATAGATGTAGAATTAAGATTATGGGTTATGATAAGTATTATGAAATTATAAGATCTAAAGATATGCTTATGGTATTTACAGCTTATATATTATGTAGAGAGTTTTATTATAAACTTATAGCTATATATGCTCATAGATTAGGATTAATAGATAACAAAACTCATTTAAGACTTAGAGGTATAGTTAATGCAGATACATTAGAAATGGTAGTTGGTAAAAGAAATATTAGTGATGTCAATGAGATACTAACTAATAGTAATGTATTCTCCGATATAGAAGAGATAGTAACTAACTACTCATATAAAGTTTTAGATGATGAATTAAATAATATAGTAAGTTATAATTCTATTATATTTAATGATAGTAAAGAAACTTATGAGTCATACCTAAGAAAATATAAAGAAGAAAGTTGGGCTAGAACATTATTCCATAGTATAGAAGCTAGAATATATGAATCAGATTATAAAAAATCTAATAGAACATATAAAAATATAACGATTGGATGGAAAAATAGTGATGAGTTTATAGACTGGTTCTTTAATAAACAGACTACATATATAGTTACAAATCCAGCCAAAGGTAAGTTTGTATCTGGTGATAATACTGGATACGTAATTGATAAGGACCTGTTCTTTAATGGAACTTATGGACCAGATTCTTGTGTGTTTATTCCACACATCTTAAATAATGCACTAGTAGTTAGATACGATCAAAGTAATAAGTTATCTGATTTACCACCTGGTGTTAGATTTAAAGATAATTGGTATAGAGTCGTAATAGGATTCTTAGGATCGGCTGGAGATGCTGGAATAAGAGTGTGTACAGTTCCTAAGTGTGAAGATCCTAGGGGTGTTGGATTCTGTATTTATAAGTATGCAAGAGAGTTTTATGTACACATGTTAGCTAAAGAGCTTTATAAACGTAAACTAATTCCAGAAACAGTATATTCAGCTGTTATGAGATGGACTGTTTACGACCCAGAAGAGTTATGGGATACTTCAGATATTAATAAGAAAATAGCATTTGACTTTATGTTATCTAGAACTCCTTCGTCTGGAAGAAGTATATCATATAAGAATTACTTTGCTAAATTAAGACACTTATTTAAAACCTTAACCATTCCAAAAATTGATGAATTCGAAGACCTTTTGATTAAACCAAAAGTATAATTTGATTTAAATTGTATCAAAGTCCTGATGATACCATCCTAACTGCGGGAACCTACTCAGAAAACTCTAACTACTACTTGAGGGTAGTGATATACCTCAAAACATCGATCGTAATAGTGGTAAGATGCACAGTGAAAACGTTAGAGGATATTCAGATTAAATTCTGATCGTGAACCATAGCAGTATGTAGTAGCGGGGAGGAATCGACGCAACGAAGTATCTCACAATGATGAGATATGTGTTCAACGACTACGGAAATCTAAATTCGGGTGTATTCATTTAGAATGCATTTTGATGTCTCCCATTAACCGATGAAAATAAGGTGAGTTGAAATACTCACACGAAGAAAGTACGGAATGATTTAAGAGAATCATTGAAAAGGGCGCCAAGTGGGCTCGAAACGGATGGCTGTAGGAAGGGAAACTGAACTACAGATGATATAGTCTCAGCAATTATCGTAATTGATAATGCTATGTAACTTTAGAAGTTACGGGTTAGGAGTCACGACCTAATTGAAGAAGAACTGGGCGATATAGTTTCTATCTATATTTTGAAGAAAAGTATTAGAAAGAGCGTACATTTTGCTTTGAATCCTAAGAAAGGAGCATATGATCCTATTCAGGGATTCTATAATGGTGGTTATGAACTACCTGAATCAGTATACTTCATTACTTATAAGGCTTTAGAAGCGAAACCTAAAGATAAGTTGGATGATGTATTACTAACTGAGGATGATATACCTAGATCATATGAATTTGATCCAGGGTTGAAATATGATTAATTAGAGAACAATGCCTCTTATTTTAAATAGGTAATAGTTATATATTATTAAAAGATATAATATCAAAAATATATAAAATAGGAGGCATTTATTATGACTGAAAAAGA
>NFZD01008482.1_pt1 | contig 10070 bp, 13 predicted proteins | sample 1095381 | NCBI WGS metagenome assembly NFZD01 (sample SAMN03609891, study PRJNA323583) | gut metagenome | isolation source: feces | host: Rattus norvegicus | place: Denmark: Riget | collected 2013 | reverse complement strand
CGCTTGAACCGTTGCAGGGTGGAGAAGGAGATGCCGAACCACTGCATCATGCGGCGGTTGCTGTGCTTGGGGAACAATTCTATGAACTTCTCCCGGATTTCTCCTTCAAGATAGTATTCCATCACGCCGGCTCTCGGGTGCCGCTTCCGTGGTATCTGCCACTTGGCCGCACCTTCCAGCTTTAAGGGTGTCTTGGTGTTTCTGAAGCTCATCGTGTGTTACTCTTTGTCAAAGTCTAACGTATATTGCAGAAAGCGTTTCGCGTACCATTTCTTGTACGACAATCCGCTAATCCACCAGTCGTAGATATTCTCGGCTATTTCGCGTTCTTGCTCGTCAGTCAAGCCGTCAGATGACGAGCCGGTGGAAAACCCGCCCACAATCCTCTGTTCTCTCTCGTTTTCGACCCCCCCACCCAGTGCGATGGGTCTTGGTGCAGGATGTAACCGGCATCGCGCTTTACCGCTTTCGATAGATACAAAGTCTTTTCCGATACCGTACCAGAGCGACCCCAGATGTCCTTCATGTAGGAGTTCCTTTTTATACCCCCCCCGCACGGATGGCCATGATGGTCTTAATCCAGTTGCGCTTCACGTGTGGCCATCGCTGGTTCTCTATCTTCTTCCATTTTGCATTTGACATCGGACAACCTATGCACCCGATCCGGTGCCATCCTTCATCGTACAGGTTGCAATGGGGTACGCGCATCACGTCATTCAGGAACTCCCACACGTTCCTTTCCGTCCAGTGGATGATAGGGGAGATGAGCAGACTTTCTTTGCCGTGGATACAGCCCGCCGTACTCTCGCCTTCGGCATTGGTGATATTGGTGCCCTTGGCGCGTTTCTTCTTTTGCGCGGTACGATATTCATCAAGTCCTTCCAGCGTTCCGCTGTATTTCCGACTCGATATTTCCACCTCTTTCCGGGTCGCCCGTCGGCTGCTCTCTTCGTGCCGTATGCCGATGAGCGTAGCCTTACCCGCACCGGCCCCTTCCTTGTACTCCGCGCAACACCATCTTACGCGCATGGTGGGCAGTATCTGTTTCTCCACCGCTACGGCATAGATGCTTTTTCTCGGAGCGATAAGCTCCACTTCCGGGTAGTTTCGCTTTACGAAACGGATGACATCGGGCGGATCCACGCTCGTCAGATTCATGTGCGTCCGGAATTTCACGCCGGCCAGCTCGGCAATATGGTAGAGTGCCTGACTGTCCTTCCCTCCGCTGAAGGCGAGGTAAAAGCCATCGTCTTTGTCGTAGGACAGCGCGATACGCTCCGCCTTGCGCAGCAGCCCGATGGAGTATTCCATCTTCCTGCGCAGTCCGGAAGATGCCCGTGACAGGGCTTCTTCTATGGTGATGTTGGTTCTCATAGGTGATTGTCGTTTTCGCTATGCTGAAATACTTCTGGCCTTAGCATTGAGATTTCACGCAATGAATAATCGTGATACAGACTTGCATTGAACAAAAGTCTTACGCATCCATTGACTGGAGAATCCTTAATGCACACGTTGTCTGTCTTGACTTTCTTTTCATCATCATTAAGGCGGTTGTAGAGGTATTCGACCGTTGTAAGTAATACCTCTTCGCACATCTTATCCCGAATGGCATTTATCCGTTGGATATATTCTTCTTTTGTCATAATTGATAGCGTTTATATTTCAAAATCAAATTTCATTTCTCTTTCCTGTGCCTCTATCCGTTTCTTTGCAATCTCGAAATACTTTTGGTCTTTCTCAATGCCGATATACCGACGGTCCTCTATGACGCAGGCCACGCAGGTGGTACCGCTGCCCATCGTGTTATCGAGCACCACATCGCCCTTGTCGGTGTAGGTGCGTATCAACCAGCGCAGCAGGTTCACGGGCTTCTGTGTGGGATGGAACACGGTTGTCTCGTGTTCCTTGGCCATACGGATGATGCTGGTCGGGAATTTCTCGTTGGGACGCGTCGGTGCCACCTTTCGTATCTTCTTGTTGTAGTCGTAGGCCCTGCCCGTCTTGAACTTTCCGTAGCATTGATTCGTTTGTTCCCATTCTTGCCCCCCCCGAGGATGATTCGGGTTTCCCACGGTCATTTGCGGATGATACACCGGCATCTGCTTGTAGAACACGAGAATGTCCTCGTGGCAGCGCAACGGCATCCGGTTGGCATTCAGGAATCCTGTGCTGCGCATCTTGTCCCATACCAGATTATACCGCCATAACTTCGGGTTGCTCATCATCAGTTCGGCGGTGAACATACCCTGACCGAACAGAATGATGGCACCGTTGTCCTTGATGATGCGCTCGTAGTGTGCCCACAGCATTTCCACAGGCAGCTTTCTGTCCCATTGTGCGTGCGGATTGTCCTTGTGTAGCACCTCGTAGGGCAAATCGCAGATGATGGCGTCCACGATTCCGTCCGCGATGCCTTTCATAACTTCGAGGCAGTCGCCTAAGATGATTTGGTCGGGTTCTATCTTCATTGTTGTAGTCAAATTTCATATTCAATAAACACGCATTGCGAAGGTTCTCCGGCCATCAGCGCGGATGCGGTCTTTCCGTCGTCCTTCACCCTTGCCCGGCGCAGTTCTGAGTTGGGATAGGCGATGTCAAATACACCGTTGCTGCAACATTCGATGTAACCATTCTCGGTGGCCTGACGAACCAATAGCCACAGTTGCCCGCCCCGGACGGTGGTGGCGAGGAATGGTCTTGTGGCTTTGAAGTGTCTGACTTTTCCTGACATGGATGTTTAATTAAACCATTTGATAACCGGTTCTCCCCTGTAGCCTTTCTCCCACACAAACCAGGCGTAGGCCGTGGCACTTCCACTTATCTCGTCGAACTTGCCGTTCATGGCACAAAGCAGGCGCGAACAACTCACCCATATCCTGCATGGAGGGCAGGTCTTGAACAAGTGCTTCCGTGCCTTCCCCTCGAGGAAGGTCAGTTTCAGGAACATGCACACTTTCTTTCCGTCCGGGATGATGCTGAGTGCTTTCTCCACGAACTCCTGCGCGTAGGCGTAGGGTGGATTGGTGACGATGTTGCCGTCCCATTCCTGGTTGTCGATGGCAAGAAAGTCGGCCACCTCGCCATATCCCCGGTCGATAAGGTCTCGCGATGTGACAAAATACCCCCCCCCGTTTGAGCACTTCGGAGATATGCCCCTCTCCGCAGGCCGGTTCAAGAATGGGTCCGTCGAACTTCTCCAACTTCAACAGCCATTCCGTCGCCTTCGGTTCCGTGGCATAGTAGTCGGCGTATGCCCGCTCATGGTCCGCATGATTACTTGCCCCGAGCGTCTTGAACACGGATGCCTTCCCGCCTTTCCAGTCTTTCTTCGTCATGGTTTTTCCTGATTATCGTCTATGCGGTGCCATTCACTGATAGCATCCAGCACCACCTCAATGCCGAAAGATAAGGCTTTTTTGTAGGTGTCAAAGACTGGATAACCATCCCGCTCGGGTACACGGCTGTACGTATCTCCGCTATCGTCGTATATCGGTTTGAGGTCTTGGATTTCATACGTCCATCGCCCACCCATCACTGCGGATATGCAGATATGCAGACCGTGGACGGTACGCAGCCAACGCACCGCCCGATCTAATGTCGGGGCAGAGAAATGCGGAGAAGTCCACTCGTCCGAGTTATAGTCATCGGCGTTCGATGATTCCATAAACTCGTCTTCGTTTTCATCGCCATACGCATAATAGTAATAAGTATTGCATGGTTCATTGAATCCGCACGCTTTTAGTCTCTTTGCCAACTCGAAACTAACGTAATTTTCTATTTTCATTCTATTGCCCTCTATTTTCTTCCCAGAACATTTCGCACGATTCCGGGCTTAATGGTTTACACATATAAATCAGGTCGCCACGGCACGTCCTTTTGTCGGACCTGAAGCGGAGAAGATGCAAGTACCGATGGCAGCTTTCTTTTCGTTTGCATCCTTCGCCTTCGCAAAACGTAATGTCGTAACACATATTATTCGTCGTCTTTGGCTATGTTCAGAAAGTGGCGCAGGAAGTGTTCATGTGATTCTTGCTGTTTGTTTACACCTTTCCATTCAAGATGGATGTCAAATTCGTTTTCATATATTGCAGCCTGATATTCGTGAATATAAGACACATATCTTGTGGCGGCATCGAAGACAGTCTTACCGTTTACGTCTTTACACAGGAATCCGACCAGGGTTTCCTTGTAATATGCAACCTTGTAGTATTCGTGTAAGTCTTGACTTTTTCGTTTTGGCATAAGACAGAACCCAAACCCTCTGAGCACCTCCTCCGTAATCGGAAGCGCGTCCACATTCTCAATGTTTTCCTCCCACTGGTCACACAGCCACTCTTCACTTGGAATCAGATATACCGTGCCATTATCATGGATGCTTGTTATCTTCATGGGTGGTGCATACCGCTCTGTCGTCGGACTCCATACCTGTACCCAGTCGCCCACGTGGATGTCGCGAAGCGTGAGGTTCTTTGTTCGCGTTTCTTTTTTATACATATATAATAGTATTATAGTTTCTCAAGTAAACCTGTATTGCCCACTTCCCGCTCAGTCACGAAGATGACAGGTTCTTCCATCGCACCGACCTTCATGCGGAAACCTTTGTCCTGAAGGCGGTCCAGGTAGATAGTCAGCGGGTCGCCCAACGAGCAAGGGTAGGCTTTGAAGAAGGTGCGCAACTTGGTTTCGTCAAACCATTTGCTGGCCAATTTCTCCACCTCGCAGGGCTGATAGGATTCCTCAAAGGCCGTAATCTTTTGCTCAATCACGAAATCGGCCAGTGTGGTGCCTTGTTCCGATGCTCCTTCTAATGGGTCTTTCTTCTTTGTCATATAAAACAGATTAAAACCATAATGCAAAAGTAGTAATAAGTAAAGAAAACAGCAAATACTTTTCCATTTACTTGTGTGAATGGGCGAATTATTTTAATTTTGTAGCCAACAACTACACATTAAAACCACCATATTATGACTGAAATGTATTACTACACGTGCAAAAAGACTTCCATTGTTGGTCGCCGCCTCCTTTCGTTCCTGCGCCGGGCCATCAAGGCGGACGAACGGGCGGAAGCCTACGCCAAAAAGTTCGGTGCATCGTCCTACGTGCAACCTCCCCAGTTCTTCGCCGGTGGCGTAGACTTCCTGGAGTTCGACAAGGTGCCGGACACAAAGGTGTGGCGCAAGCGCATCACCACACCTGACGGAATCGACGAATACGAACCCAACTGTATGGTTCGCTCGGACATACATATCGTAAATGACGAGCGATTTACGCCTTCCGACACGTGGCAACGTGCTTATTTGCGCCAGCGTCTTTCGTGGCAACAAGTAAGAGACAAGAAACCCTTACAAGAGTGGGCCGCTATTGTTGGCTATGGATTAACAAAGGAACATGACCGCGATGTACGACATCTTGATACTTTGCTGTCCGACAAATGCTTCATTCCCTACCTCGAATACTTCGGCGACCAACCAAGCCGAGATGGCAAAGCTATCCCGCAGAGCCTGCGCAAGGCTATCCGTGCAGAGCACGAACGCCAGCGTCTTCCAGTGGTGGATGCTCAGGAACTTTTCTTGCTGCTCAACATGCAGATGGATGTCGCGTATGACAATAAAAAAGCGTCACCCGTTTCCGTGGTGACGCCTGTGTTCTTCCTGCAAGGTGATAACTTCTATATCGGCAGTCGTATGCCGTGCAAGGCTGACGGCTTGGAGCCTACAAATGTGGTGGAATTCAACTACCACAAACGATTTGCGCAGGTCTATAGCGAGAAGGACTAATCGCCTTGCTCGTCTCCGCCTTCTCTCACATAACCATATCCGCTTCCGGCCCTTCCGTTTCGCGCCTGTGCATATAGGCTTGACAGTTCGCTGTTCTGCCGCTCGATGATGTCCATCAGCCTGTTTCGCTCCGCGTCAAAACTGGCCTGACATTCCCGGCGTATCTGGTCCTCGCGGTCGTGGTGCTCGGTTTCTATTCTCCGCATCTCGTGTACGTGGTCCAGTTGAAGGCGCAGCAGGTGCTCGGTCACGCTGGTGCTGCCCGAAGCGGATTGGTATGGAATGTACGTCGGTTCCGCCACGTTTCTACACGTTTGTTCTTCCTGTTGCATCAGCAACTCATCACGAAACCGGCGCTGGTCGTTCTGTCGCTCTATCCCTTCCGCCACCACCTTGGCCTGATTCTGCGAGGTGACTTTCCGCGTGCCGATGCGGGTTTCTACGATGCCTTTTCCTCTGCCTCCTTCCATTCCGTAACCGTCCGTGGGTAGCGTCTGACTGTCCGCGTCCGGAAGCGATGGCCGGATGCAGGGGATGGCATCACCGTCAAAGAAGAAACCGTCCATCGGGATGTTGTAGTAGTTGCAGAACCTGAGCATGGCGGTCACGTGAACGGGCACTTTCCCGTCCAACCATCGGTTCAGCGAAACGTAGTCATTGCATCCGAGGGCTTCCAGCAAGTCCTTCTTTTGCAGTTTGTGGCTCTCCATGAACTCACGGAGATAACCGTAATTGTAAGAGTAGTCCATTCTTTTCTTTGTTATTATTTAACGATGTTTTTGTGGCGGCGTTTTGATTTGAGCCTCTATATTATAACCGCTATATTTGTATTAAAAGCGTTTGCCTGTTTTATTAAAACACAGATTTCTTTTGGTTCTCGGAATAAAATCCGATTAAAACCTTTGTTTTACAAATTAAAACACTTATATTTGCCGCAAAAATACGAAAACTCGCGCAGATTTCAATATGATAGCAAACAAATTATCACAGCCACGAACGCATCTCAACTGCGATGACCTGACCCCTAATCAGAAGATTTTTCTGTGGGAGGTTATGGCGCGTCATGGCGCCAAGCAGGGCTTTTCTTACGACCGGTTTTTCAGCAAGGGCTTCTTCCGCTGGGAATTGATGGGCATCACGGCCATCAAGCACGACTTCATCCACGCGCATGTGGATGAACTCTTCCCTGAGCACTCCACGGAGGACATTGAGAAGGAAATAACCCGGATTGATTCGGTCGGTGGGGAGTTTTATCGCTTGCTCGGTCGTTCCTACGGACTGAAAAAGAAGTTTCACGCTTACATTTCCGAACTGGGCATGAGCATCACTACCTCACTCAAACGCTTCTCGGTGGATGACTGGGAGGACTTTGAGCGCGTGGGCATCCGTGCTATCATCGAGGAGTTTGAACGTGAAGTGCCGTTTATCAACACCGACGGAAAACTGACGGAACATGAAACCAAAGCAGCCTCGTAGGGGACGACCGCCGAAGGACCGCCGCCTTAACCTGAACATCGCGGTCGCCATCGACTATCGTGGACTGCATGACGACGAGCTGTTCTTCGTCTTCCGTGGAGCGCACGAACAACTTATCATTTCCGCCTTTCAGTTCCTGGTGGGTTGCGGTGCCGGCATCGCTTCGGAAGCAATGGTGTCCACGGAACACGACTGCATCCGGCGCAACGGAAAAGGATACTGGCGCACCGCGGTGCAGATTGTCCGGCCGAACTTCGACTTCTGCTCACTCGACGACATGAAACTCCTGATAGAGGCCACGCTGCACCGCATGCACCCCTGCACGGTCACTTGGTTCACGATTGATAAATTCTTAAATATATGAGTACAATGAATTTAGACCACATAGATATCACCTTCGACCTCGAAACGTGTTCGCTCGAAACCAACGCGGCGGTCATCCAGATTGCGGCAGTGGCGTGGGTGCGCGGAGCGGACACACCTACTGTGTTGTTCCCGAAAGAACTTCCTACTTTTGATGTGAAGATTGACCTTCGTTCTTGCGTGATGGATGGCTTCGACTTCGACAACAAGACGATTCAATGGTGGACGGAGAAACCGAAAGAACTGCGCGACAGCCTTTCTTCCGGCGATTGCTACCCCATTGAAGAAGCATTCCGCGAGTTTTGCACCTGGATCAACGACATCAAGGAGCAAACCGGTGCATCAATGGTTTCACTTTGGGCGCAGGGTTCTGACTTCGACATCGCCATCCTTCGCCATGTGTGTCACAAATACGACATTACGCTACCTGTATCACATCAGGATTTCCGCGATGCCCGAACCTTCCTTTATGAGGTAACAGCCGGCAATGAAATTATGGGTTATATATGGGATGCGAAAAGTCAGGTTTATGACAAACTTCTTCCATTCCCGAATGAGGGCCGCCTGGCCGGCCAATCCCATAACGCTCTCTACGATGCCATGCGCACCTCGTGGAACGTAAACGAGTGCTTCAACCTCCTAAGACAGTCCTGACGTCATGATTTACGACCCGCTCATAGATGAACTTGCGGCGCTCCCCCTCACGTTGCTCGTCAATCCTTCCGACCAACAGACGGAGGAGGGACAGACGGCTTGCTGGTGTCCGTTCTGCAAGGCACAGAACGGCACGCCGCATTTCATCATCTACAAGCAGCGGCGGGGTGGACTCTATGGCCGCCCGGTGGAGTATTGGCGTTGCACCAAGTCGCACCATGCGGGCTATGGAGCGATAGAACTCTTTGCGGCCATCAAAGGCTATGGCTATTGGTGGCGAAAGGACGATAACTCGCCCACGACCTTCATCTGTGTGGGCGAGGATTTGCGTCGCGCCTGCCTCGAACTGGCCATGAGGGCGGGTCACTCCAAGGAGGAAATCGCCGAGAAATGGCCGTCTCTCCTGCAACGGGACTACCGCATCACGGCACCGCGTCCTCAGTCGGCCCTCACCTTCGAGCCGAAGACGGACTTCACGCCGCAGGACCTGGCCGCTCTCGGCTGCACCACCTGGCTGGACCGTGACGGCATAGAGCATTACGGCTTTGAGTCGCCCAACAAGCAATCTGTGTGGCATTTCCACCCGGCCATGATTCAGCAGGACTTTCACGTATATGCCGTGGGCAAGGTCACGCTGCCGCAGGTGTCCCGACAGGGCGAACCGCAGTCTGAGGTACTTATTTCTACGCCGTGGTCGCCCATCTTCATCTGCCTGACGGATGATGAGCGGGAGGACTGCGGCTGCATCTTCTTCCCGTCCAACGACCGCCTCACGCCGATGGTGTTCTCCAACACGGACGAGCATACGTCTTCCAAAGTGTCGCGCTGGCTGGCCGGCGACCGAACTTTCACGCGGGCCGTCGAACTGCGCACCTCGGACAATACGGGCGTGTTCGCGGCTATCCAAGAAACGGACGCCGACGAGGTATATGAGGAAAACAAGACGGTATGGGTGGAGGAAGAGAACGACCGGGGCACACTGAAAGCGGAGCAACGCAACGAACCTATCAAGGAGAAGGACATCCGCGCCCGCAACATCATCTTCTGCTCCACGGCGCAGGATGCCATTGCCACCTTCTACCATCTGAAGTCACTCCGTCACACTTATCCCTCGCAGTTCGGTGCCCGCTGGTTCCACGTCTGCTTCCCCTATGGCGATGTGCCGTTCTCGTCGGTGCATTACAACAAGATGTGCCGCTTTGCAGACAATCTCTACACGCTTTTCCCGTCGTCCAACAAACAGCGTCTTCATGCCCGCGACATCAGTTGCCGCTATCGCTCCATCATGCGGGCCGAACTGCCGGACACCATCACGGACCGGGCGCACCTGGCATTCTCTCGGCTCTACTGCCGCCCGGTGAACTCGGTCCGCGACTTCTTCCTGGCTTATCGGATGCTGCCGCGCGAGGGTTCGCAGTACGACTACGACATCAACCGCCTTTTCTCGGCCTGCATCACCTCGGCGCTTTGCTCCGACCCGTTCGAGCGCAAGGAGAAGCGCGACCGCAACGGCATCGTCAAGGAGATATTCTACACCATCAACCCGGCCACGCTCTGGGAGTTTATGGCTTCTGCCGGATATGCCCGCGACGTGCGTCCCGACGAGCCGGACAAGATTGGCCGTTATATCCACATCGACGGCCCGTTTGCCGACGAACTGGACTCGGCCTCTATGGTACAGGCCACGATTGACAAGCTCAAGGAGTATGCCCGTCAGGTGAACGATGAGCGGTCCACACCGGATGAATACGAGAAGATGGTGCAGGCGGTTCTCCGGGCGAACAAGGAAATCAACGAGAA
>NFZD01014250.1_pt1 | contig 10100 bp, 4 predicted proteins | sample 1095381 | NCBI WGS metagenome assembly NFZD01 (sample SAMN03609891, study PRJNA323583) | gut metagenome | isolation source: feces | host: Rattus norvegicus | place: Denmark: Riget | collected 2013 | reverse complement strand
ACTTCTATTATAGGTATGTCTTCTGATATATTTGCTAATATGGATGGAACAGTAGAGCTAGCTAAGAAAATGTTTGAACTAGACGACGCTCAGCTTATGCGTGTACTTAAGTCTCGTGCTGAAAAGAAAATTCCATCTTCTCAACTAGCTACAAGATTACTTCAACTTCGTGGTGGTAAAGAGTTTGAAAACATTTCTGTAGAATGGATAGAACCATCTATAAATGTAAATAACTATGGACGTAGAAGTGAAATAGTAGAAGAACTTAACAAAACTGTTGAGACTTATATGGCAACATTTGACGCTGTATATGATGAAGCTGATGAACGTTATAAAGCTGCAAGACCATATGTAGTAAAAGAAGTTTATGAAAAACTTACAGATACAGATGCTATACTTACCGGAATGGATGATATAGTTAAAGAAGCAATTCAAAAGATGATGGTAGCTATGACCGAAGAAGTATCTGAAAAAGATCTAGAAAAACAAAATGAGAAAGAAGAAGGCGGACAAGAAGACCAAGATAATGCATTCAACCCAGAGACAGCTGAACAAAACGCAGAAAATCCATTTGGTGGAGACGAGGGCGGAGCAGGACCTGAACCAGCAGCAGGTAACGGTGAAGAAGGTAATCCATTCGCATAAGGAGAGTGAAATATAGATGACAATAAATCCATTAAAATTCTATAAGAAATGGACTGATGATTTTAGAAGACTTTATGCTAACCACGGTCCAGATCATAACTACGATACTCACCTAGTTCAAGTATGTCTGAATGCTCAATCTATTTGTATGGCTAATAATATTCCATATACTAGAGAAATGGAACTTGGTAGTATTCTTCATGATGTAACAGAAATATATGATAGAGCTAATCATAATGTTAGTGCAGCCAATGCAGTACCTCATATACTAGAGGAACTTCAAATACCTACAGATGATATAGATGTATCACTAGTACAAAAATGTGTCAGATATCATAGAGCATCTGAGAAAGAAGATATAACACAATTTCCTATAGATTGTCAAGTTGTATCAGCAGCTGACAGGATGTCTCCATCTACTAATAAAGAAGACTTCTTAGAATACGTTGTATGGCGTGCTATTCAATATTCTATGAATCATACTGAAGAAGTAGAAGATGTTGATGATCCTGTATATTCTGGATATAAATGGTGTATAGATACATATTGTGATAATCCTGATAGAATATACAGTGAGCTTTATAGAAATACATTTGGTAAACAGCTTGTAGCTCAAGCTAATGTCGCTAGATCTCTTACATTAGATGAAGTTAGAGAATGGTGTAAAAGAGAGAAAGGTATAGGATCTGAAATAACTATTAGTTAATATATTGCAGGGCTTAGTCCCTGCATTTTTGTGGCATTTCTTAATTATAAATTAATTATATATTATAAAATGTAACATAATAATAAAATATATTGATCCGATATATTTCTGTCATAGGTATATCAATAAGGATCGGAGGAGATGATAAATATGGCAAGAGAATTAACATTAAGAGAAATGGTAGGAGAGTTAGTAAAAAGATATAACTGTGATCTAGCAGTTATAGAAGGTAGATTCGGATTGTACTACTCAAGATTCAAGGATCTACGTCTATCTCAAATTAAAGACCTTTATATAAAAAGTAAAGGTCAATTTAAAGACTGGAGCGTAACTCCAGTTGTGCTAAACTTATCAGAGAAGGCTGGTTATAGAGGGCCAGCTATATTAGTTACAAAAGAAAAACCTCATTTCGGTGAGGTTAGTTATTTATACCACGAATGGTGGTATGAAGATAATTTTAACGAAAAAGGAGATTACTGTGGTAAATCCTTAAAATTATTCGACAGAGTAGCTACTTACTCTAAAGGATGGAGAATAGACAATTCTACAATCCTATGGTTGTCAGATGAAGACGGAGTGTTATACTTGTCTGACAACAGACCTGTAGTGGTAAAGGAGGTATAAAATGGTGTGGATTATAGCTATGATATTCAAGCACGGATTATTCTACTGCATATTCTTTGCAGTAGCGTTCTTATTATTCGTAGGTCGTTTGATCTACGATATGTTTAGCGATAAATATTAATTAGAATTACCAGTAGAGATTGAAATCTACTGGTAATTTTTTCATATTAAAATAATATATAGGAGGAGACGATATGAGTAAAAAGATGTATGATATCCGTACATCGGATATCAGAAAAGCAAAAGGGATTCAATATGAAGATCCATATGTATTTTTAAACGACGTTGGGAGAGTTCTCAACGTCAAGGAAATTGCGGAAGATAGGTATTTTATATTCTGCAAAAACGATGATGGTAAGTTTGAGCTTGCTCTCAAGTATAGGAATAGTAAATCCGATAAACAAATCGGAGTGCTTATCACACATACTATTCATAACGGACAAGTAGTCCCGATATTCAAGGACTATGATATCAAAGGAACTCTTCTTTGGTTAGACAAGAGTTCCTCATTAGATAATGAAGATGGAACGATATCCATCTTTAAGAAAACTGGACTTCATCTAATCCAGGGTTCTAAATTCTTTGCGTACAACAGTTCTTTTGAGATATCTGTCATAAGTAAAGAAGACGGTCGTTTAATAGACCGTAATAATTATGATCATATCTATGGATATGGTCAGATATACAAATAACAAAAGGAGGCCATTTATGGTCTCTTTTTTGTCTCGATCCAACCCATTTAGAAACAATCACCTGTGAACAATAATACTTTATGAAAAAGGAGGTATATTCTTAAATGGCTAAAATCACCAATAATAAGCAAATGATAGAACGTGGTAACGTCGACTATATGAGATCACAAATGGATACATATACTCAAAATATCGAGAACTCTAAGAAAGTTCAAGATAGCGTTAATAACACTGTTATCAGAGCTAGAAAATACAGCATAGAAAAAGAAACAGAAACAAAACTTAAACGTGCGATTAGAGCTGGTGGAGTAGATCCTTATGACAACACTCCTGGTGGAACTAAGATACCGAAAGATAAATTAATGAGCCTTTCTAATAGTGCATATACTTCTACATTATTAGAAAAGATACTTAAAGCATCAGATAATACACAATTTCAAAATACTAGCTTGAAATTCCAAGAACAAGCTTTAAACTATATGCAAACTATTTCAGCAGATATTAAAACCATAGCTGAAACTCTTAAACCTAAAGAAGGACCTCAAAAGGAAGAAGAGGATATAGAAGTTATGCAAATGTCTGGTCTTGCTAAGGCATTATCAGGACTTGACATTGAGGGTATAGCTAGAGAGATAGGTAAGTCTATTTATAGTAAAGTTGATTCGTATGGATATGGTAGCGTTATAGCATCGATGTATCAATCAATGAAAGAAACTATTCAAGATGGTGAGTTCTCTCAAATGGTTAAGGGAATGATCCAAAATACAATGCTTTCACAGCTACCTAAGACGTGGCAAGATATTATAACTCAATTTAGACAAGACCCTGTTAAACTAATGCAATTACAATTAAATAAATTAGCAACTGGAGACAATGCTGTCTTAAGAGATATATTTGGTAGTGCCTTTAGAAAAGAAAATGTGACTATAGGTGCTCTAAAACGAGAAAAAATAGATATGTCGGCTAAAGCCGTTTTTGATAATAAATTCTATACATCTGTTACTAAGGTTATTCCAGAACAACTTTATAGAATAGTAGCAGCACTTGAGGGTACTGAAAGACGTGAGTATGATTGGGATGAACAAGATTATCTTAATATATCTGAAATATATGCTAAAACTTTAAAGAATAACTGGGTGTTTGATGAAGAAGCTGTAAAAAATAAAACGATGGACATATTTTCATACATGTTTTCGTCTATGCAGGATATAAAAATAAATGGTGTAAACTTTAAAGATATGTTTAAGTTAGATGATTCAGGTAAAATAGAAAAAGATCAGATAACAGGACATGTTAAGTTTATTAATAGTAGATATGAAAATTTATTAGTTAAAATAAATATGTCAGGTTTGGATGCTACAACATTATTAACAATAGGACCAAACCAATTATTAAATGAGCTTGGTATATACCCAAAAAATGATGTAGAACGTGGACAAGTTTTAAATGATTTGACAAATATACTTAGAGTTATGAAGAAAGTTGAAGACGAAGAACGTACAGACGTTCTTGAGGGTATAACTGATTTTAGAGAGGCTGTCAGAGAATCTAAGTACGATAATAGAGTTGATAGCTTAACTAAAGAGGAGCGAAGATTATACAATTCTATATTTAACACTCGTAATGGATTGACAACAAAAGAAAGGGAGAACCTATTAAATTCTATAAACAAAAGAGGTATACATACTTGGAGCAACGAAGGTTTATCTACAGGATTATCCAATACTACTTCGGTAAATGTGTCACAAAATCCTCCATCATCATCAAGCTTTAACTCATCGACCACAACAAATGCTGAACATATACTTAATTATATAGATGACGTAAATAATAGAGATAGGAGACTATCGGATAGGGATGTTACTAGCGTTAGAGAATTTATAGATAAAATGGCTAATAATCAGATATCTAGAATAGATCCTACAAAAGAAAGACCTAAAACAGATACAGAAAAATATAGAGATAGTATTTCAGAATTATATAGATTTAAAATAATAGATAAAAGTAAATACGAACAGCTTAGAGGATATAAAAATAGAGATGAAATACAAGATTTATCTGATAGAAAATTATTAGATATAGGTGAAATAAGAATAGAGACAGCTTATAAATGGTTTGCCATTTTATCCAGAGCTGGATGGACAGCCGAAGCTAAAGCAGCAGAATTAGGTATTTCTATTCAACAGGCTAAATCAAAAGGATTTATATCTAATGCTTGGGAACTTATACCACTTATTAATAACAAAGGTGGTTTGATAGTTGAAAAAGCTAAAGCTTTAAATATGAAATATTTGATGCCAGAAGAATTGGCTTATTTAGAAAAGTTAGGCAATAGAAGAAATAGAAGTGTTATAGGTTCTGGCTCAATAGATCAACAAATATCAAAAACATTATCAGGTATATTTGGAGATCCTAAAATAGCTAATAAAGCTGGAATGACGCTAGGTGGAGCAGCAGGGTTGGGTATACATAAATTCCTTCAATCAGCTGGTATTATGCAGGATCCTAGATTCGGTTATTTATTGGGTGGTATTGGTGCTGGTCTTATGACTATGGAAAGATCTCGTAACTTCATGGATAATGTATTTGGACCAGCCGGAGATGTTAAAGGTGCTAATGGTTTTACTAATAAAGAAATATTTGCTGCTAAATTAATGAGTAAATATTTACCTATGATAGGTGTGGGAGGAAAAACAGCTCATTATATTTTAAAAGCTAGTTCTGCTTTTGGACCATTTGGTAAAGCTATGGGAATAATTCCAGCTATAGCTGGTGGATTAATAGTTGGTAAAGCAGCTAGTAGTGCTTTAGATCTTGGTAGAAGATGGTTGTTTGAGACTGAACGAGATAAAGATTCTAAAATAACTAAATTTGCTGACTTTTTAAAAGAAATTCCAGGTGTTAAAAAGTTATTTGCTCTTAGTGATAATAGAATGGATGAAGAAGTTGAACTTGATGCACTTAAGCGTACAAGAGATATATACCAAGCTAAGCTTAAAGAGGCGAGAGATAAAAGTGATGCTGAAAATATAAAAAAATACAAAAAAGTACTGGATGTTGTAAATAAAGGTATAACACAAGTTGAAAGACATATAAGTGTTATAAAATCATCGTTGAATGAAGATCCTCCTAATGATAAAAAAGCTGATGCTGCTAGAAAACAAGTAGCCAAAGAAATAGCTAAAATAAGTCAAAATGTAAGAGCTAAATTAGGAGACGATAGTCATGACACATTGTATAAAGATCAGTTAGAGACACAATATGACATCAAAGATAGACAAAATAATATGAGGTCAGCAGCCGACGCTAGTTATAATAGTATTGGTGAAGAACGTAGAGAAAAAATAGAAGAAATTATATCTGAGTATTATGAAGCATCTGATGATAATAAAACAAATCTTAGAGAAGCTTTAACAGGTGATGGAGACCTATTATCTGATATTGTAAGAGATAAAAGCATGTATCAAGAGTTGGAGTATATCATTTACAAAAAATCAAATGGTGAAGATGTCACAGATGAATATGAAAAATGGTTAGATAGACTTAAAATTAAATTTCCAGATAGATACAAAGAGTTTGTTGAGAATACAACTCTCGGTGCTAGAAAACTAAAAGCAATGAATGATATTATAACCGAAATAAAGGCATACATGATAAATGAAGAGGGCTTCACTCAAGGAGATACAGCATTAGAACACGAAGCTCATATAAGATTGATGAGTGCTATAAATAATAAAAGATTTGGAAGAAATATCTTAAACAAGTTAGGTGAATCTGGAAATGCATTGATACAACAAATAAAAGATAATTTTAATTTTTCTATTAACGATAGAGATGATAGAGCTAATGAAATTATTATGAGAGAATATGTTGATGCCCTTATGAATACAGGTAGACTATCTGATGTATCTTCGGATAATAATGAAGAAGACGATGAAGATATCGACTTGTTTGGTGGTGGACGTGGGACAGAACCTGTTAAAATGAAACAAATGTCCAGACTTAAATTCTCAAATGGAGAATCTCTAGGTGTTGCTGGTTGTTCTGTTGCCGCTCTTACTAACGCACTTGTATATATGGGTATAGACGCACCTGAACCTGATACTTTGATCGGTATAGCTAATCAGTATTTAGGACCAAATGGTGGCGTTACTTCTGATTTCTTTAAAGATGTTTGTTCTAGACTTGGTATTTCCGTATCTATATTTAATTCAAATCAAAATACATTTACAGTAGACACATTCAGACAGTTTAAAGTTGGTAAAGATAATGGTCTTATAGTATTACTTAAAAACCAATTTAACTCAGGATATCACTTTATAACTGTTAAATCTATAACTGGACGTAATCTTGTTATAGATGATCCCGAAACAGTAGGAGTTCAACAAGTAACTACCGCTGAAATAATTTCTCGTGCTGTAGAAATTATATCTCTTAAAGCACAAAATCAATCTGCTGCTGTTACTTCAGAAGAAGGTGCTAAACCATCTCAATTTATAAATCCTAATGCTAAGAAAACAGTTACTGGAACTATTAAAAGTTCTATTAAAAATGCTGTATCTAATAAAATAGCAGATATGGCAAGTAATGCTATTAGTAAAGCTACTGGTGTTGCTACAACTGTTGGAAGTAAATGGAATGATCTTATAAACGCTCTTAGTAAAGCGGTATTTAATGTTCGTATTGTAGATGATTATACTTTACCTCTTAAAATGGACGATAAAGAGGCTGCATTAGCTGTAAGTAGAATGCAAACAGCTGCTGCTAGTGCTGGTGGTCTTGGTCCATTTGTTAAGAACATAAAAAGACTTATGATGAATAAGGATGTTCAAAACGAAATGGAAGAGGCTGACTTAATGCAAGAAACTATTATTAATGGGGGACTTGTAGCAGGTGGAAGTACTGGAGCTGCTGGTCGTGGAACTGCTGGTGGTGCTGTAGCTAGAGAAAATAACAGAGGAGGAGTTCTAACTGGAAATGAAAGTCCTGCTAGTGGAAGCGGTGGTTTCTTAGGAGGATTAGCTGCTGGAGCTGGTAATTTATTATCAACTGTTGCTATGGCTATACCAGGAGCTATACATTTCTTGACTAGTAAAATTTCAAAACCTCTTCTTAAAGGATCTTGGTCTAAAATAATGCAAGCTAAAAACAACCTTTTTGGTACAATAAACCCAGAAGAAGCTGAACAAAAATTTGATGAAAATGGAAATCAAATTCAAAGAGGTAAATGGAGAGATCTTGGTGGATCTCTTAGAAACTTTAGAGATGGTTTAAATCTAGCCAAAGGAGCAGCTGGTCTTCATGCTTTAGTTGGAAAAGGTTTATCTGTTGCTGGAAATGCTTTGAAAAATACAAAGTATGGTGCCAAAATAGGAAAAGCTCTTACTGGTACTTTAGAAAAAACTGGTGGTTTAAAATGGCTTGTAAATTTAGTAAATGATGGATTTGGAAGAGCTAGTGGATGGATAGTAGAACAATTTTCTAAATCTGGTAGATTACTTGAACGTATAGGTGGTCAAGGCGTTGTAGTAGATGGATTGAAAAAACTATCTGGTATGTTAACTAATTTCTGTAAGAAAATGTGTGACAAAGTATTACCAAAATTTTTATCAAAAGTAGGTGGAGCTGTAGCTAAAGGTGGAGGAAGTTTATTAAAGAAACTAACTTCTAAGATACCAGGAGCATTATTAGTCGTTGCTGCTATTCAGTTACCGTTATCTGGTTGGGATGGATGGTCTCATGCGTATCAATATTTAGATAGAAATCCAGATACAGAACCATTGGGATTCTTCGATAGAATTAAAGTAGCTTTGGCTAAAGTTGCTTACGACTGCTTACCAGAAGTAGTTGTAGGTATAATGACAGCTACTAACCCAGTTATGGCAACAGTTGGAGATATCGCTGTATCAGTTGTAAGAAGTTTCTTTGTGTCATTTGATCAAACTTTAGTTTGGTTTGGATTTAAGAAAGAAACATGGAAAGGTGATAATATAGACGAAACTGTTCTTGAATTATCTAATAAAAATAAATCTACATTGGATGATCTAAAGAAAGCCGAAGTAGATGAAGATAAATATCAACAGAACATGGAAGATATTAAAACACAAGCATTTACAGCTAGACATGAAGGATTTAGCAGTGAAGTTTATACTGATACTAAAGGTAAGAGAACTATAGGTTATGGATTCAACTTAGATAGTGGAAGATTTAGTCAAGAAGAAGTCGATAAATGGAATAAATATGGTATCTCTAAAGAAGAGGCTGATAAAGTACTTAAGAGAGAACTTGACATTACTAGAAACAGTCTTACTAAATATTCTTGGTTTAATAAATTAGATCCTGTAAGACAAGGAGCTATAGTAGATATGGCTTATAATATGGGTGAAGGTGATCCAGAAAAAGCCGTTGGATTATTATCGTTTAGAAAAATGATAGCTGCTCTAGAATCAGGTGATTATGCTACAGCTGCTAAAGAAGTATTAAACTCTAAATATGCTCAAGATGTTAAAGGACGTGCTATAGAAATAGCTAATCTTATTAGATTTGGAGAACTTGCTAGTCAAGGTCAAATGATACCTCCAAGCAGACTTACTGACGGTACTTGGTTGTTCCCGTCAGCTCACTCACAGCATGTTGTAACGAGTGCATTTGGAATGCGTGATCTTAATGTAGATTGGGCTAGTGAGGATCATGCTGGTCTTGACCTAAGAGCTCCTGCTGGTACAAATATATATGCTGCTAAAGATGGTAAAGTTATTAAAGCTGGTGGTCCTTACAATATGATTATCATAAAACACCCAGATGGAACAGAGTCCAGATATCTTCATAATGAAAGAGTCTTTGTTAAATACGGACAAGAAGTTAAACAGGGTGATGTTATCGGTATTGCTGGTAGAAGAGGTAAAACTGGTGATAGACATAAGACAATGACTGAACATCTACACTTCGAGATACTTAAAAATGGTAAACATATTGACCCATTCATTGAGCTTGGACTAGATAAATCACATCTTAAACCTAATGTAGAAGAAAATGAAAGCTATCTTCTAAGCAATCCATGGTTAAATAAACAAGCTAAAAATATAGCTATGAATAATGTTCCTAATACAACTTCTTCTACTAATAAAGTTAATAAAGAGGCTGGAGGACCATCTTATAATGATATTAACTACGGTGGATCATCTAACACTAACCAAACTATTATAAATAGAGATAGTCAATTAGAAAGATATGTTGCTAGTCTTGATGCTAAGTTCAGTCAAATGATAGACTTACTATCAAAACTAGTTAATATTTCACAAGAAAATATAAACAACGTACTGTCGGATGCGATAGCGCCCGCTAGAATATAAAGAGAGGTGTGTACGTTAAATGGGTAAATACAGAGATTATGCAAACTTAAAAACCTCTATTAGAAATAGAATAGATACAAA
>NFZD01001002.1_pt1 | contig 10108 bp, 20 predicted proteins | sample 1095381 | NCBI WGS metagenome assembly NFZD01 (sample SAMN03609891, study PRJNA323583) | gut metagenome | isolation source: feces | host: Rattus norvegicus | place: Denmark: Riget | collected 2013 | reverse complement strand
TCTTGGCGCCATTGCACGTTGGTATGAAAACGGACTTTTCAACAAGCCTTTTTGTTTCTGGACTTTCGCACTGGACATGGTTATCAGTGCGGGCTCGGGGTTGCTTGTGTTTTGGCTCGTGCATGACCTTGGCCAGCCCGAAAGCGTGTGCGCAATGGCAAGCGCAATCACTGGCAACTTGGGTTCTCGAGTCTTTGATATCGCCCGTATCGTTTTGAAGGACAAGTTGAAAAAATGAAGATTGGTTACTTTGATACTAAAGAGTTTGAAAGCAAGGATGGTGCGCCTTCTCCCTATGGAGAGACGGTTGTTCACCGTGAATTGATTGTGCGCTTGAATGCAATCCGAAGTCGATTTAAGAAGCCGATCATTGTGAATAGTGGCTATCGCTCGCCCGAGCATAATGCGAAGGTTGGAGGTGTAAAGAATTCCTTTCATACTCAAGGCTTGGCTGCTGACATTCGTCCTGAAGATTTGAAAGACTTGCCCGAGCTTCAAAAGATCGCTGATGAGTTGAATCCTCACGGCGGTGTTGGCTTCTATAACACATTCGTTCACGTGGATGTTCGTGGTGAAAAGTCTCGCTGGGATAACCGAACATGACCTACTTAAAACTAATCTTAGTCGTTGGTGTTGCAGTTTTTTCTTACTTGGCAGGCTGTGACAAAGCTGAAGACAAGTACAAGCTTGAGATCAGCGAGAAGGAAAATGCGCAGCAAACCGTTGTGATTGATGACCAAGGCAAAGCGAAGGAAGAATATGAAGCTAAACTCAAAAAGCTTGTTGCTGACTATAATGTTGAGCGTAAGCGTTATGATGACCGGGTGCGCCAGCTCGAAGCAAAATTGCGTTCCGGTGGAGACTTGGAAGCCGTCACCAGCGAACGAGATCGTTGTCTCAAATTGGCGGTCGAAGGTGAAGCGTTATTACGAGAAGCTGAATTTATTGTTGAATCATTAAAATGACAGCGCAATTCTCTTGATGGTATTGGTGATGGTATTGAGAAATTTGTAAAAAATAAATTCTTTTAAAAACAACCAAATAGAAGTCGAAAGTACAATTGAATGGGAATGATTTTTTAACTAGTCTAGGGCGGTCAGGTGTAGTCTGTAGTAGACACCAACCGCCCATTTTTATTGGTTTTATACTAGTCAGGAGTAGACAGGAGTAGTCAGGAGTAGACTGTTGTAGACAGGCGAGTTTAATGGTATTGTTGATGGTATTGAAATACTGTTGATGGTATTGAGAGCGAAAAATAGCAATTCTATGAATTTTTTAATACCATCATTGGAGAATTATGCTTACAGAAATCTTACTCAAAAGCTTGAAACCAAAGGAAAAAGGCTACAAAGTTTCTGACCGTGACGGCCTTTATGCTTTTGTCTCTACTAACGGCACCATCTCGTTTAGATGTAACTACAGAATTAACGGACGTCAAGAGACCTACACGTTCGGCGTTTGGAAAAAAGACTTAACGCTTGCCGAAGCCAGAATGAGATTGCAAGACATAAAAAAAATGATTGCGTCTGGTCAATCGCCAATGATCAATAAGAAAGAAGCTCAAGAAAAAAATAAACAATCAGGCAGTGTTGGTCAGTGGGTGGAGCGTTATTTTGAAAGTCTTGATGTCGCAGAATCAACAAAAAAGCTAAAGCGCTACGTCATTAACGCCCACATCTTAAAGAGATGGGAAAATTGGAAATTAAACGAACTTTCTTTTGAAGCTATAAGAAAAGTTTGTGATGAAATCAATGAAGGCGGAGCGCCTGCAACGGCAATTCAGGTTCGAAATATCATGGTGGGTGTTTATGAGTACGCAATCGATCATGGTGAAAAGCTTGAGAATGTTGCTCGCAGAATCCGCCCAAGCTCAATTCATACCTTTCAAGCTCGAGACCGGGCATTGTCTGAATGCGAGATCGCCAGTTTGAATTTTGTTCTTAGCAAGATTTCAAGTGCTTCTCAATTGAAGCACGCTTTAAAACTTTTGTTGCTTACGTTGGTTCGGAAGGGTGAGTTGATTGGAGCGAAGTGGAGTGAGATAGATTTCGAAAATGCGACTTGGGAAATTCCAAAAGAGCGCATGAAGATGGGAAGGCCTCATGTTGTCTACTTGTCAAGACAAGCGGTTGACCTTTTTGTAGGATTGAACTACATGGCATTAGGCTCTGAATATGTTTTGCCCGCACGATCAAATCTGTCAAAGCATATTAGCGAACATTCGCTTAATCGCCTATGTCGTGACTGTGTAGCAGCTGCCGAAGACTACAATATTCCGCTTGAGAAATTTAGTCCTCACGATCTTAGAAGAACCGGGAGTACGCTTCTTCATGAGTACAACTACACAAGCGATTGGATTGAAAAGGCTCTCGCACACGAATTGCCCGGTGGTATCAGAAGAGTCTACAACAAAGCAGAATATGCCGAGCAACGCCGTCAAATGTTGCAAGATTGGGCAGACTTAATCGATTCTTTCTCGGAGAAATATAAGGATCAATTTGACGAAAGTCTTACAATGAAGAGTGTTAGACAGCTTCGACTTGCAAAGCAGTCTAAATAACAAAAAGCCCCCACATCCTGAACGAGAACGTGTTTCAGTTACTGAAACAGCAATGTATGATTTGAAACAAGGCGTGGGGGCTTAGCTTTAATGTTGTGTTAGTTTCATCAAGTGCTTGTAGCAGTCTAGCTCTTTGACCGGGTAGCCTAAGCGGTCAAGGTTACTCTCTAGCTCGGCAAGGTTAAAGTCGTGAACAACATCCCAAAGCCTGTTGGCATTAGGAACGTCCAACGCTTGCATGACCTTCATCGCTTGCATCAACGGGTCTCTGAACAAGTAGCGGATGCAGTAGACGAACGTTCGTTGCTTTTCGAGAAAGTCTGCCGTCACCGTGTACGTTACTCTCGGCTTTGTTGGCAAGGCTTTTTCGGGTTCGCACTTCGGAGCTTCGGGCACACGAAGATCGACTTCATTGATGAACTTCAAGCACTCGTTCAATTGTGACTGCGGAAGCTGATCATACTTTGCGATTTGAAAACGGAGCTTGATGGCTCGGTAGATTGTCTGATAGTGCGAAGCTGTCTTTTGCGCTCTGCGGCCGACAGCCTGTTGGATAAGGAGTTGTTGGGCGGGCGTGAGGGTGGCAACTGTACGATTATCTCGTACGGTTGAATTTCTAAGTTGTTCTTCCATCGCATCAAAAGCATCGATGTATGCAATTTTAAATTTCAATGCTTGTTCGCCAGTGAAACCCATTGCTAAAAGTACAAATCCCTTTCTATCCATAACGAAACAAGGTTGTTCCTTTCCTTGTTCGTTAATGTATGACGACAGCTCAAAATTGAGCCGTCCCAATTCAGGAACACTATCGATGAGGTTTTTAATATCTCTAATTACATTCTTATGTAATTTGCCAAAGAATGATGCAACTTGAGTAGAGAGCGTGGTCGGACGACCATTAGTGACGTTAAGAGCTGGAGCGCTCAACAATAATTCTTGCATAACAAGACTCCGTTCTAGTTGATGAAGTCTCGCCATTTACCGCCAAGTAAATCAGCGAGACGCTCTTGGGTTGGCGGACCGGCAGAACGGAGCCGGCGAGAAAATGCTCTACGTAAAATGAACGTGTGCATAAGCAGTCGAAATGACACCATGTGCCAATCGAAGAACACAATCTCCCCAAGAAACGCCTCGCTGATTTACCTTTTGGCAAAAGAAAACCGCAGTGGTGTCAACCATTGCGGAGCAAGCGCTCCGTTCTATCCAGGCCGCCAAGCCTGCGCTTCGATTTAGAAGCAATGTCAGTATAAGGGCAGTTTCTCATTTCTGTCAAGGTTTAATAAAAGGTGCCCACATAACATTGGGCCATATCTTTAAAAACTCGCTGAATGGATGTCGTGAGGGGACGAGTCCAATACCACCTGCAAAAAAGCTTGATGAGAATTCAAGGGTGCCATCGTCGTCAATTCTGCCAAACGTCAGATTTCCAGTTGTCTTGACATAAAGCATGATGATTTTATTTTTCGGTGGTTCGACGTTCTTCACGTATTGCCAATTCATGTTTCATCCTTTCGTTTTCTGTCGAATTTCTGACCTGTTCGAATCATTGCGTTTAGTGTGTTGTCAACAAATCTGTTCTCGACTTTAGCCATATCCGCAGCACGCTCAAGCTCTTTTGTCTTTCGAGCGTGATCGTCAATCAAAGCGAAAATGTCACTACTCAAATACAATAACTTGTGATTCTCGAACGGTTTAACACGAACCTTGCCAGCTCGCTTCCAGTGACAGATATGTGTAGTTGTTATTCCGTTAACACGAGCGTGTTCTAAATTCAGAATCTCTCTGTGCGTCATCCAGTCGTCAATCATTGATCTTGCTCCATGCGTTTCATTTCTCGATTCAACTTGAAGCTGATGGACTCGGAAAGCGTTATGCGATCGGGCGGCGGGAGGAGGCATTGAAGCTGTGAAGCTATGATCATAACGTCCCCGAGTTCTTCGATGAAGTTAGAGTAATGATCGGCACAGTTCTCGTCTTTCTTCTTCATATGTGTGATCGCAACTAAAAGCTCAGACATCTCTTCGATAAGTTTGTCGCACTGGCGATCAAATCCATAGTGTTCTGCAATCAGCTTGATTCGATTGTCGTCAATCATCAAAGTACCTCCACAAAATATCGGGGTCGTTAAAAAGAAAATTCAGAGATAAAGAAAAGACGAAGGCGCCAGTGGCTTCGTCTTGGCAGTGAATGAAATCACCGTTCTCGTCCTGCTCGTGAATTCCGAAGTAAGACTTGCCGTGGTACTTTAATACTATCGGCTCATCTAGCTTCGGAAGCTCTTCGCAAAGTTTTGTCCATGTCATTTACATATCCTCAAATGTCGATGCCGTGAACGCATTTTGAAAACGTGTCGACATTTTTCTTTTTCTTCGACATATTTCTAAAGGCTCGTTCTTCAATCAGCTGGCCTCTAAACTCGCTCCACATCTTGCCGTCGATCTCGTGATGTCCGAAATGCTCGCAACCCTCGAGGTCACGAATCATCACGTACAAGTCCTTGTCGTTTACAAAGCGCAGGTTCTTAAGAACGTATTCGGCTGTTGCTCGTGTGATGTAAGTTGCTCGTGTGTGAGCGTATCGCAATGCGCTGATCAAGATAAGCCCAAAATCTTCACGTACCGAGTAGGGTAGTTCGTCTATTTCCTTATTCATTTTTGATCACCTTTGAAACACCAAATGTACTGATCCTGACCTCGAATGTGAGCAACGGTGCGCATCAACGCTTTTGCAACGTCCTCAGCTTCTTCTTGCGTCAAGCAGAATTTGAGTGCGTCTCCGTGGTGCGTGATGAGCAACTGAGCTTCTGACTTGTTTGTATCAATCAGAACGCTCAGATTAGCGTCTTTTGTTGAAATGATTTTTGGTCTTTGCATATTCTTTTCCGAGAAAATTAATCGCCTGATTAAGAGCTTCTTTCGTATCCTCGTCATCGATTCGCTTCTCTGCTTCAAGCATCGTTTCAATCTTGCTCATTGCTCACCTCTGGCCATTCGATATACATAAAGTGAGTTGTTTCCAACCTAAGATAAGTCTTCGCACGGCCGTCTTCAGAAAGATCGAAATAATCAAGACCATCTTCATCTTCGCAACGTTCAACAAGCAAGTATCCATTCGGATTCCCGTCAAACTTCTCACGCTCGTACCAAACGTAATGATTTAAATCATCAATGATTTTGTCTTTAAGTGCGTATCGGGTCATAAGTTCTTCTCCTTCTTTCCAACATTAGTAGCGTTTCATCTGCTCAGCTAGCTTGTCGCCGTCAAACTCAAGTTTTCCTTGACCTTCGTGGCAGAGGAATCGTTTCATGGCATCAAACAGTCTCATAAATTGAATAGGGGAGTTGTCGAGCATTTGCTGGCAGAGGTCACCCGCAATAGCTACGCCGTCCTTAATCGCCGTCAATTCATCACCTCGACAGACATAACGAACGGAAGAATTTGTCACCCCCCCCTTATCATTTCCACGTTTGTAGAATTCGTGGAAGGCGTCTTGAGCTTTGAGAAAGATCGGCATGTTTGCCTCAATCCATTCGTCTGTTAGCTTGAATGTTTCCGAAACTTTGGCCCAGTAGACAGAGCACCAAGCGCACATATTGAGAACGTCTCGTAGCATTGCCACGTCATCAAAGTTGCATAGACCACGTTGTAGTTTTGTTTCTGCAATCAGCTCGACATCGGTGAAAATGCGCTTAACCTTGTCAATATCTTCTTTGGGTAAGAAGATGGCAGAGAGCATTTCCTTGTTCTTTTTGACTGGGCGTTTTCCGTTTTTCTTTCTGTGTTTTGACTTTGGCATCACAAGACTCCAAACGCTCTCGCAAACTCAGTAACGAGCAGACTGAAAGTCAGAAGGCACATCAAGACGAGCAATAAGTCTTCGAGTTTCATCATGTCAAGCCGCCCTTTTAGTCAAACGTTCACGGTAGTCAAGAACGTCCTTAAGAAGGAAGTTGACAGCGTTGCCGATCTTAAAAGAGGGCAAATCACGCTTGCGAAGACGGTCAATCGTCCGCTCGCTACAGCCTAAAATCTCACAAGCTTGTTGGCGTGAGATAGTCGGCGAGATTGAATAGCCGTGTATTTTTAATTGTCGTTTTTCAAACTTCGACTTCATTTCGTTGTTCCTTTTGAAGGGCTACTCACGCAAGGAGTCGCTTTCGCCCGTGTTCGTTTTAGACGCTGTCCCACACAACGGAACCGTCAGGATTTGTTTGAATTTCTTTTTGATCGCCATCTTCACCCTTTTCGATGAATTCGCCATCAAGGAAATCTTGAGTCGTAACGGCCTCACCTCGGTCAGCCTTTTCATCAACCTCAACGGCTCGGACGGCTTCAATGCTGACAGGGAGATATTTAAAGAGTCGGCGGATAACCGTCTTCTTTGCCATTTCATCCCAGTGACTTGACCACGGCCCGGAGCTTCCAGCTTTGGACGTTTTACGTACAGCTTCAATCTCTGCTCGACTCATGACTTCAAACTGAACGCCCCCGCCCTTGAGCTTTGCGACTGCATAGACGTGAGTCACTGGGCCACGATCAGCAAGCGGTGAGGGGATATGTCTGATGTCAGGGTTAAGGCCGAGGGAGTATTCAAACTCATCCTTTTCGTGAGCGCAGTAGGCAGAGAGACTGACGATCTGACCTGATCGGCGAGCTAAGTCAATCATGCCTCGGTAGCCAATAATGAGCTGGGCATTAGCACGACCGCTTTTATCCTTTCCGTTGCCGAAGGGAAGGAGGTAGCAATGACCCAATGCGGAGCCAGGCTCAAGCCCCAAAGCGGCGCATTGAAGGACTGCACCAAAGAAAGATTCAGGAGCACAACTCATCAACTCAGGCGTCTTTCGACATTCGGTCATGATGATGCGAGTGAGTCGGTCGGCGGTCATGGACTTCGGTAGGGCTAAAGCCATTTGGTTTTGAAACCCCTTTGACTTCACAACGTCAAGCACCGTTGAATACTTCACCTTGTTTTCAACATCGGTCTTGGCTGCCGCAGGTGCAACGGCTTGTTTTAATGTGTCGGTGGTAGACATGGTTCATTTCCTTTTGATTAGTCAGCAAGACGAAAAACTCGTGTTTCGCTCGTCTTGATGTACTTGTTGTATTGATCCGGTTGCTCTTTCTTAAATCGAGTAGAGTCGAACGTGTTTCGTGACTGGTGCTTGTAGGTGCAAGCCTTTTCGCCTGCAATCAAAAGCCCGGTGCTTTCTCCGATTGATGTGATCAGGCGAGCTTTTACGACTTCTTCTTGTGCCTTGAGTTCTTTCATGCGTTCAGAAAGCGTTCGCAACTCACCAATATCTGCCGCTTGTTCGTTCGTGGCTTCGTGCATATCGCCACTGTCGTTAGGGAACATCTTGAGCACATCTTCGATGTTGGCCACTTCTGGCGGTACGTTCTTAAGAACATGTTCAAACCAAAAGTCTTGGCACCGTGATTGAAGCGCTTCGATCACCACTTCGTCACGGTTGACTTGATAAATTCGGAAGTCACTGCCACCTAAAAGCACTGCAACGTAAGCTACTCTCGCACCTGTCACACCCAAGTACCACTGAACTTGCGTCTCGTAGTAGATGGGGATTTTGTGCTCTGTCACAACTTGACCAGCATTGATTTCGTCCTCTTGACTTGGTCCCCAATGGTCAGTCATGAATTGATTGGCCGTCTTACATTCGAGAATGGCATCGGTCGTGATGCGTCTTCCACCCAACTCAGCAATCTTTTGCTCGTCTTCAATGACTCGGATCGTTCCTGAGATTTCAGGATTAACAACGCCACGGTCGATGTTGGCAATCATCCAACCAAGTTCACCAGCTCGGATGGATCGATTGACCTTCTGAATCTTCATGCCCGTGCGCTTTGAAAATTCTTTGGCAACGACATCCTCAAGGATCGAACCAAAGTAAGCGGCTTGACTTTGATTGTCTTCGGGCTTCTCGGTTGCGATCTTATCGTTGTAGATATCAAGGGCGGTTTTGTATTTGCTCAGTCCTAAGATGGCGGCAACATCCGAGCCACCGATACCGGAGCGGCGGTTCAATAAAAACTCAGTTTTTGTCATAGCTAGGCTTCCACGTAGTAATGCTCTTCGGACTCGGGCTCAACGTAAGCGAGCTTATATAAGCACTCAAACTGTTCTTCGAGAATTGCGTTTCGTTCTTGATCACTCAAAGACAAATACTCATCATCGTCTTCGTAAGCGTCTTCTTCGATTTGCTTGAGCGCTTCTTCTTTCGTGACCGGCGGGTCATCATCCCAAGGGCAATGCGTCCTTGGAGGAATGTAGGGGAGGTTGTATCCACACATCATTCAATAATCTCCACTAAGTGGCCTTCATCAACGAGTCGCTTAAACTCACGAGAGGCGAATGCTTTTGTGCAACATGAGTGCATCATGATCCATTCGATCCACTCGCTCTTGGTCATTAGCTCGTGACCGTCCGTGTATTCTTTGAGCTTCTTCATTGTTGATGTCCTTCAAAAACGTGCGAACCAGTCGCAAGCGTCGGGAAAGCAGAGAGCAAGCCAAACTAAGATTGGCGTGCAAAAAATTAGCGCTCCGTAGCGCTCAAACCAATCATTCATGGCAGTCTCCTTAGGTAATAAAAAATCCTTCGATTGCTCAAAGGATTGTTTGAAAAATGATTAGTGCTAAAATCACTCGGTTACTTAATTCTTTTGTTCTTATGGCTATCAAGTACCACCCAAACCCTGGCGAAATTCTCATTTGTGATTTTCATGGAATGATTGCTCCTGAAATGGTTAAACGTCGTCCTGTCATTAACCTAACTCCTAGATATAGAAGAAGTCAGGGGCTGTACACCGTTGTGCCAATTAGTACAACAGCTCCTAAAGCCATTCAAAGTTGGCATACAAAAGTTCACGTTGATTTACCTTTTCCGTATTCATCACCAGAAGCCTGGGCAAAGTGTGATTTTCTGTACACCGTGTCTTCTGAAAGACTCTTCTTGTTTCGACAGGGCAAGGATGAAAGTGGAAAACGAAAATATGTCTATCCATGCTTGTCAGAGAAAGAATTGAACAAGGTTTGGGAGTGTGTTTTTGATGGACTTGGTCGTCACGATGTTGTAAAAATGCTTAATAGCATTTCCCAAACGATTGACGAAAACGATTGTCCGTTTTAATATAACAGTGTCTCCCGCTCTGGGCGTTTCGCTTATCGGGCTTAAGTCCTTTCCTTTTTAGGAAGGCCTCTTCGGAACCGAGATTGCAATCGACCGTAGTGACATACCGGCCCCTCTTTCGAGGGGCTTTGCTTTATCTATTGCCTTAAACAAATCAGGCCCCTCTCGGCTCAAGTTCAGCCTTTGGATTGATTAGTAAAAAAACGAGAAGGGCCTGAGTTGTCGGCTGTCTTTCCAGCCTGTCAGTGGGATAATTTAAGTTCCAACAACCCCATCCCACAGGAGGAATTTATGTTTAAAGAAAACAATCGTGAAAATTTTTATATTGGAAAACAAGAACCAAAATTATCAAAGGCAGAGTTGCTTTACTTCGGGCTTCTTATGAGTGGAGCGGTCGAATT
>NFZD01016424.1_pt1 | contig 10136 bp, 18 predicted proteins | sample 1095381 | NCBI WGS metagenome assembly NFZD01 (sample SAMN03609891, study PRJNA323583) | gut metagenome | isolation source: feces | host: Rattus norvegicus | place: Denmark: Riget | collected 2013 | reverse complement strand
GTTTTCTTCTACGAATTTTTGCTCTTCAGGCGATTCGAATCTGATTGTGATGTAAGCTAATTCCATAATTGTGCTCTCCTTTATTTATATTATAATTATAATATATCATCAATCAAAAGTAAACTGATTTTTCTAAGATTCTCATAGCTTGTATTTCTCATATATCATCGAATTCTTGCCAGTGTAATAAATGTCTGTGATCCCATAATCCCTCAGCGCTTTCTCACAAGCTTGGCACGGTCGAGCGAGAGCGAGTTCGCCGCTGGCAGTCTCGCGGTAGACTAGTATCCCAACGTCTTGCGCGTGAATGTCCGGAAAGAATCTTTTCAATCTGAGCAGCGCGCTCATCTCAGCGTGACATGCGCACGACTCGCAGTGGAAGGGTCTATATCTATTGTACTTGACTTGCGTCGGGTTAGTCCGGTTCATATTGTGCCCGCTAGTCAAGATCTTCTTGCTCGTGAAGATGACTGCGCCAAGCCTGTGGAATCTGAAATCAGAATGATCTCGCTCAAGCCTCGCTTGCTTCATCGCTCTCTTGATTATCGCTGAGTCGAATGGTTTTTGCTTCATCGTGGTTTCTCCTTGCTTTGTAATTATAAAATAAAAAGACTGTCTTGTAAACAGCCTTTTCTTCATTTGCTTAATCTAAGACTTCGAATCTATCAACTTTTGGATAAATTGCGACTCCTTCCCAAGTGCCGTATAATCTGACGTCTCCCCAAGGGTCTTCTGAGACTCTTTCTACAACACCTTCTTTGCCAATATATCGATCAGCGTAAGGGTCATCTATTGAAACGATTCTAATTTTTTTGCCAACCAATTCTTTATAATTCATGATTTTTTGCTCTCCTCTATATTTTATAGATATATTATATACTATTTATCAGAAAAAATAAATAGTCATTTCTGAAGAATTCTTGAGCTCTAATCCATTGGATTTCGCTCGCGGATATTCATAGACGTCCAGAATCAAATTAGATTCATGCCAATGTCAAGCTGGGTTAAGACGCAAAAAAACTCGAGCTGCTATGCCCGAGTCTTGCTGTTTTTATTTAAGCGCTGAAATCTGCGAGAGCTTTTTCTCTGACTTCGATGTCTGCTTTTAGAGAGTTGATAACAGCTTCATCTGCGCCGACGCTCTCAAGAGATTCAAGAGCTTCTTTCAACTTAGCCAACTCTTCAGTTCTAACGCTGACTGCGATGTGTTCCATTTCAGGAGCTTCGATCGTGTAGGTTTTTCCAAGAGCTGCCATGACTCTTCCTTTTCCGATCTCTGACTTTGGCTCTTTGAAGTCCCAAGTTCCATTAGCTAAGTTTGGAGTGACTCTTTCATATTCTACGTTGATCTTAGATTTGTCGTTGTGAGAGTCGACTGCGATGACTCCAGCTTCTAAGACTTTCAAGAAGTCTCCCAATGTGATGCCATGCTTCTTTTGGAAATCAATCGCTAATTCATGATCTTTCTTTGACAATACGTTGATGTCTTTCATAATTTGTTCCTCCTTTAATAATTATATTATAATCTATTTTCATTTGAAAGTAAATTGGTTTTTTCTGAGATTTACCTAGCTTCTTTTTTTAAGCCAAGTCGATAGATTCTGCCAGGGATGACGTATTTTGCGTTGCATTCATCGCAGCAGCAGTCTTCTGGCCCAAACTCTAGGAGCTCGATCTCTCCGTCATAAGTCTTCCAAGCAGCGCCGTCTGGGTTGTTTCCCCAGCCTTTGATTTCTTTTCTGCAGAGGCAGCAGCGTTTAGTTTCTTTCATAATAGTTTCCTCCATTTATTATAGTTATATTATATCATTATTTTAAGAGCATGTAAATAGATTTTTCTAAAAAAGAGACTTATTTAGTCTCTATCTTAATTAGCTCGATCTCAGTTTCTTTTGGCAATCGAGAGTACGAAAACGACTTAGTTATGTTCTGGTTGATGAACTTTCCCTTAGACTCTGCGCTCATGATGCCTTCATACAATTTCTGCGGGACATTGTCGTACTCGTAGACTGCGCCGCCGTTGAACATGACATATAATTTGCCAGACTCGTATCCAACTGCTTTGACGTTTGAGCTAATCACTTCAGTCAATTTCATGAATGTCTTCTCCTTATTTTTTCAAAGAATCACTGATTTCATCGTATGTCAAGTCAAACGTGAAGCGATCTCCGCATTCTACAGCTCTGAACTCAACGTGGTTTCTATAGCAAGTGTGGCCAATGTATTCTGCTCCCCACATAGAAGCTTCGTTCATTCCGACTTCAGCTAGTTGAGATTTAGTAAATCTCGTTTGCTTGATTGGCACGAGCATTTCTACGATGTCAGCTTTCTTGTCATAGTCTTTTATTCCTTGGATCAAGCACTCTTAATTCTTCAGCAAGAAGTCTTTTGGAACGTCATTTTTAAAAGACTGCTTGATAATGTACTTGACTCCGCCTTTAGTCGTTACTTTGAATTAAACTGATTTCATGTTTGTTCCTCCGTTATTATAAACATATTATAATCTATCTTCACTGATATGTAAACAAATTATTCCGCGTATGCTTGCTCTAATTCAAACTTAGCGATATCAAGCTCTATAGTTGCGATAGTGTATTGAAGAATCTTTTCTTTCTTGTTCAAAGCGTCCCGATATCTATAGATCGTTGAAGCGAAGTCTGACTTTCCCAAGCTCGACTCTCCTAAGATATCGATAGCTGAGTCGATATTTTCTAGCTCTGCGCTAACTTTAGCTAATTCTTCTTTTTTCTTTTCTAGCTTATTAGATAAATCTAAATATTTTACTAAATCTTTCATCTCATTTGCCTCCTTCATTAAAATGGCTTTCTATAGTGTTCTCGTTTAGCGTTGTTGTCGCAGATGTCGTCCATCCAGCGAGCGCCGACAGACATTGCTAGTCCTTTATATTTCTTGATGCTGACGATGTTCAAGTCATTTGGGTATGCGTTGCTTCCTGTTAGCTTGCAGACGCTATTCATAATCTTTCCTTTAGTGATGAAGATCTCGCCGTCAGTTCCGTCAGCGCAGCATTCTTTAAGAGCATTTTTTAGATTGCCTTCATCTACGCTAAGGCCTTCCCAAGTCATAGCTGAGCAATCATACAATTCTTTCAATTGCTCTTTAGTTTCAACATTAATGATTTTCATAAATTGTCCTCTGTTTATTTACAGTATAATTATATATTATTTTGCATGATAAGTAAACTAATTATTCCTAGATTCTGAAAATGTCTTTTTGCTTGTTCATCGCGAAATCATAAGCGTCTTCAAAGCTGTGGAAAACTAGTTCATCGCTGTCGCAGAAAACTGTGAAGTCTCCGCAAGGCTTATGCCAAGAATATCCGAACATCTTAGCTTGAAGATCGCAGTCAGTGATTGAAGTTCCGTTGACGTTGATGATCATTCCATTGTAAGCGACTGATTCGACTTTGTATTTTTTGTTGTTGTTTTTGTAAATCATGATTGATTCCTCCGTTTATATTGATATTATATCATATCATATTAAGATTGTAAAATAAAATTTCAATCAATTTCTACGTATCTATAGACTTTTTCATAGCCGTCGTCTTTTAGAATCGTAGTAGTTTCTGGCTGCAAGTCTAAATATCTGCAAATTGCGTCTTTGCCTGCCCACACTACATCATCTGGAACATATACTATATAATAATCTTGATCATCATCTTCAGTCACGCGGAATTCAGTGACTTTGCTCATATAGAAGTTTTGAATTTCTTCAATGTATTTTTTGCTTATCTCATCTTCTGCATAATAAACGTCTTGCCAATCGCTTTGGCTATAGCCTTTGATAGTAGTTTTCTTCCACTTCTTTCCTGTGTACTTTTCTAATTCTTCAAATATATCATATTCATAGCCAGTGTCATCATCGTAGTAGACTCCTTTGACAATCGCTAATAAAACAAAATCACCGAATTCTCTAAAATTATGATTTCCGTAAATGATAATGCTTTCTGCGTTGACTTCTACTTCGTTTTCGAAATCATAATAAACGTCTTCATCTGGCACTTTTCTTAAGATAGTTTTCATAAGTCTATTCCTCCTTAACTTATTTACAATATTTATTTTATAGATATATTATAATATTTTCATAATAGAAAGTAAATAGATTTTTCTCAAAAAAAAGAAAGAGAGCTTAAATGATGACTCTCTTCCAATCTTTAATTTCTTTTCTTCTGAATTTGCGAGTCTCGTCGATCCACTCTCCGTCATGCTTTTCTAGATAAACTTGATTCGAAGTCGGCAAGCACAGCGGCCCGCCGATCTGGTCTTTCCAAGTATCTACTGGCCCGCGGAAAGGAATCCATCTGCCATACTTATAGATGTCTAGACATTCTAGCAAGATCGGTTCTTGTGAATCCATGCCAGAGTACATGCCGATCTTCAAGCCCGCTTCGTGCACGACTTTCGCGATCCTAGCTACGTCTTCGTGGTCTCTGTCGCCGCCGAGTAATAAAAAGACAGTGATTCCTGGATTATTTTTAATTAATTTATTGATTTCTTCTTCTGTTAGCTCTATTCCAATATCATTATGTAAATGCGGTTCTGAACAACCTTCACAACTACATGGACAATTAGAAATAGAAAGAGCTAAACTTATTTCATCTGGTACTTCTGCAAAAGTCATAGCAGATTCGCAATATTTAAGCATCTTTTTTTATCCTTCCCTTCACTCATCCACTCGCTAAATAATAGTCTAATTCTTCTAAATTAACTAATTTATTTATTATTTCATTATTAACAGTTCTCTTATTGCATTATTTAAGAGTTCTTCCGACGCTATGTTCTGAATCCCAATAGCTACGAGTCTTGAATTCTTCTTGACGAGCTTCGCTGAAGTTTGAGACTCTCTTCAAGTATCCAATGATTCTAGTCACGTAGTCTATGTTAGCAGATCCGCAATTAGGGCAGTGATCTAGAGGTTCTTTATAGATATGCCCACATTCATTGCACGCTGTAGATGGGATGTTGAATGTGAAATATGAGCATCCGCACTCTATAGCGAAGTCCATCATTTTTCTATATTGTTCTTTAGATAAGTGCTCATTCAAGCCAATATGGCAAGCTGAGCCTCCGTCTAAGTTTCCAATGAAGTCAGTTCCATGCAATCTCATCTTAGTCAGCGGGTCATAAGTCAAGTCTTCCATTGGGAAGAAATATGAATTGTATAGATTTCTGCTTGATGGCGTCCGATATCCATCTCTCTTATCCCACTTATACAATTTATTTCCGGCTGATTCTGCGGGCACCATCTCGCAATTGAATCTCAAATGCTCTGTTCTATGAGCTACGTTCAATTCTTTGATAGTGCCCAAAATATCTTTAGCGTAGTTCTTGTAAGCTTCGTTATCTGGCTTGATCTCTAGATTCTTGTATTTCTCTGGGATGAACTCATTCATGCTAGCTAAGAATTCTGCGCCTTCTATGAATCCGTTGAATCCAACTGTCAAGTATTGTTTGTCTAGATCAATGAATCCAGCGTCGTAGACAGTCAATAATCCAGAAGATTTCATATCCCAAAGGTGATCGTTCCATGCTTCTAAGTATTTATGGACTCTTGACACTATCTTCTCAATGTATTGAGCGAGACTTAGTCGATTTCGTTTGTATTTCTTGTTGACTTCTTCGTTGAACCAATTTTGTATGATTCTGTTGATATTCAATGTGATTACTTTCTTAGATCCAGTCTCAATGCCTCCAGCGCCCAAAGTGTAGCTGAAGACGTTCTCTTCGATTGCATTTTTGAGTCTGCAGCAGCTTGAAAGAGCGTCTGCTGAATCTGAATTGTATAAGAAGAATGAATGCCCTTCTGCCCACATTTCTGCAGTGAAATCTGCCATTTCTTTGTCTACGTATTCATGAGCATCTTTATTCCAAAGAAGATTCATTGTCTCTACAGGGAAAGTCAATACGTCATGAGTTCTTTCTTTGTTGAACCACTTCATGAAAAGCTTTTGAAGCTCTTTCGTAGTTTCCCAGCATGGTTCGTCTCCGTCAGGGAAGATGAAATCTTTGAATATAGAATCAAAATATCCCTTGTCGAAGTAAGCGATGTTAGTGAACGGAGATTGGTAGCCTCTCGCTGCTGCTGGCTGGTTCACGCAATAGACGAATTCTTGGAATAAGTCTTCGATCATGTGCCTTACTGTGAAATTGTTGTTCCCGATCTTCCAGCATGGCTCGTCTAAATGGTATATATAGTCATTTCCGTAATCTAATCTCAAGAAATGGTCTAAGTATGGTAAGAATTCTGGCACTGCTACTGCTCCAGCGAATTGGCCAGCGATCAAGAAGATCAAGTTGCATAAGCCGCCAACGAAAGAGTTAGCGTGCTTTGGAGCTCCAGAAGTCCCGCCAAGCTTTTTCAACCCGTCGAGCAAGAATGGGTACAAAGACACAGCTACGCAGTATGGCATGATAGATGTTGAATCATGGATATAAATCAAATGCTCGTCCTCATCTTTCAAAAATTGATCTGCTAGTTCTTCGCCATATTTCTTATTCAAATAATTGTGAATGATGTAATAAGTCAATGATACAAAGTCTTTCTTTGGCAATTCAGCAGACAGCGTTGCGACATTAGCGACTGTGACGTTAGCATTTGAGTCTACTTCTGAACCCGTAGCTGCGTTGCTCGCGTGCTTATAGTCTTCTATGTATTTCCACTTTTTTTCATTGAATCTGTTAACTACGTTTTCTTTTTTCATATGACTGCTCCTTTCCTACTTGTTCTTGTTGATCCAAGCGAAAATCTCTTTTCCTTTCAAGATCTTGCCTTCGACTTCTAAAGCCGGCGTGTGATCAATGCCCTTGGATTTCATGACATCGACATCCTGATTTTCTTGATACTCAATCCCGGTCTTATCAAGCATTGTGTGCACCATCCTGCATTGAGGGCATCCTGGCTGAGTGAACAAAATAATACTAGTCTTTATATTCTTCATAATAATCTATCCCTTCATCGGCTGCTGCTCCTATGATCACAGCCCTTATTCATTCATCTAGTTCTTCGTTAGTCAGCGAAGAACAAAAAAGTTCTGATTCTCGGTCTCTATAATTGGCGCATTCAGAGTCAGCGCAGTCTTCCTGGTTATTTTTATTCTTATCCATGATATTCTCTTCCTTTCATATTGTTGTAATTAATTTTGCTAAACTAAAGAGTGTGAATACAATGAAAATATTATGTGTCAAATTCGTTCTATTATAATTTAGCAGTCAATTGGTTTTAGCAATTTAACTATTGATAGTATACAATTTTCAAGCTATGAAATAATAAAAACGAGATCAGCTAAGTCTCGTTTTTAGATGTAGAGAACGACTTAATTATTTAGTCTTGTCTGGGAATACGTAGTAAGTAGAGTTGACGTAGACATTGCGCTTGAATTGGTTTCTTTGCACTTTCTTGCCAGCGATGATGTCTTCTACCGTCTTCAATCCGCGAGACAAATAAGTCATTTGGTTATCTCTGACTGTGATGTTCTTCTTAGAAATGCCATCGCTTGACGGTTTGCTTAAATTGAATCTCAAGTGGCCTCCAGCTTGGCGGCTTACTCTAGTGACTGTCCATTCGTCAAAGCTCATTCCCAAGTATTTGCTTCTCACTGCTTTTTTCATAGGTCACTTCTCTCCTTTCATAATTTATTTAGTCTTTGTAAAAATCATTTGGGTTGAAAGATGATTTGACGCCTAATTCATCTGTGATTTCGAAATCATCGAATCCTGGATGAAGAGTAAACCATCCCCAAGTGCCTAGCAACTCAACGTCGCCGTGCGGATCAGTGACAACGTCTTCGATGTAGCCCATCATGTCGCCCAAAGGTCTGTTGTGAATAATGACTTTTCTGCCGATGTATTCTTTGTAGTCTTCCATAAGCTATCTCCTTCCATCCTTTATATTAATATAATATATTAAAACATTTTTCTGAGCTTGTAATCAATTTTTTCTACAATTCAATGTCGCTCAGCTTAATTGCGGTCTTTTGAGCTCCGACGCTCTTAGTCGTAGAATTTCTTGAGTACGCGTTGATGATCCACTCAGCTTTCGTGTACGATCTGTCGATGCCGATGTTGAGCAGCTGGATCTTCACAGAGTCGTCAGACGTAAATTGATTGATCTCGTCTACGAAATTCTTTAGCTTTGCTTTTTGGCACAAGCCTTTTCCATACGCGACTTCAAGGAACTGTCTGTATTTCTCTGTGACTTCTGGCGACTCAGAGAGCGAATTGACTAGCATTGAGATGATGCCAGATTTCTTGCTCTCAGCTTTAGCAGTCTTAGTCGCTGCTTTAGCGATCGCTTTGACTTCTTTGACAGTCTCGATGTCGTCTTCTGCGATGATCTTGATGAACGCTTTGACGTCGCATCTGACTCTGTTTTCATTGTCTGGCGAAACTTGATAAATCTCGATTCGAGACAAGATGTCTTCGCATTCTTTCTGCTTCTCTTTTGAGAAAGTGGTTCTTTTCTTGATGTAGTCTCTGTTCAGCACGAACCAGCCATCGTGGTCAAAAGTCTTCTTTTCTAAGACGCGGTCTAGCACTTCTAGGATCTCGCTCCAGTAGACGGCAGCTTCTAATCCGACGATTCGCGCGAACTTTCTATTGTATCTTCCATAGCTGCTGTTTCCAGCGATGTCTAAATACGCCATACGTTACTTCCGCCTCCATATAATATATTATACTACATAGCGATGACTTCTCTGCCGTAATTCTTAGCAGATTCGATCATGCGATATCTCTTTTGATTGTTCGCCTTCTTCAAAGCTCCCAAAGCTACGTCTAATTTCTCATTGTTGATGTCATAAGTGACTAAGAAATATTCTCTGTACTTATCGCCCAATCCGCCAAGCTCTTTCACTAGCGCATGAGCCCAGAAAGACGAGACTTGTCTAGAATACTCTTCTTCTTCGCCAGTATCGTGGTTGATTCTAGTCATTTTCTTCTTTTCGATTCTATGGCAGTCAGAGAAAGCAATGTTGTCGAAGATGATAGCTTCAACGATCTTGTTGTCGTCGATCGCGAGCTGAACAACGTCTCTGACGCTTTGACTATCTTCATAATGGCGGCTAGAAGTATCAGCTACAACGTCTGCTAAAGTTAGCTTGCCGTCTTCGTCATCAACGTATTCATCTAAGCTTCTGGTGAAGATCATTCCTTCATTCTTCTTCAAGTTGAAAGGTCTCAATAATTCGCCAGCTGCTCGAGATGAGATGATTTGGTTGATGCAAGCTTGAGCAGTAGTGTGCTTAGCTGGGTTCTTCCAAGCTCTGTATTTCATCGCAGTGTTGATGCATTCATAGACTTTGTAGAATACGTCTTCGATAGTAATTTGGCTGTTAGAGACTAAGAAGCTGATTTGCTCGCCGTAGTGCTTGTCTTTGCCAGCGTAGATGTCAGTGATTCTATTCCAGAATTTGAGCAAAAGGCAAGACATATAGACGCTAGAGTTCTTTTGGTCTCCTGAATCTATAGCTTCGCAATATTTGTTAGCGAACGTTTCGATCATGTCAGTTGTTCTTTCATCTCTGACGTATTCTGGCGCTAATTGCGCTTCTCTTTCTAAATCTCTCTTTAAAATTGTCAACATAATATTTCCTCCGATAATATATTATAACACGCTTGCTAGAATTCGTAAACAATTCTTTCGACGTTCTCAATCACTTCATCTTTCACGACAGTGTTCATCTCGATCGTTATAAATTTTATGCGGTCGTCGTTGAAGTTCTCATAGATCGTCTTGACGTCAGACTTCACAACTTCTAGCGCGCCGTTAGCAAAATCGTCTAGATATTGGAATTCGCCAAGCTCATGCTCTTCGATCAAGTTGTGGTCTTTGTCTTCGCAAAATAGCCAGAGCTCGTAAAGAGGGTCTGTGCTGTCAAGATCGAAATCTGCGAAATCTTCTTCTAAATCTAGCTTAATTTCTTCTTCATTCATATTGGCTTTCCCATTCTTCATCAGACATCTTGCTGAGCTCATTGACATAATCTCTAAGATCATCGCACAATTGGTCGAAGTCTCTGACTAGCTGAGTGTAATATCTCAATTCGCTTATGTAATTCTTGACTGATCCGTAATAATATCTGCAGTATTCCTTGAGCTCTTCATAATCATAATCAGCGAT
>NFZD01005717.1_pt1 | contig 10154 bp, 15 predicted proteins | sample 1095381 | NCBI WGS metagenome assembly NFZD01 (sample SAMN03609891, study PRJNA323583) | gut metagenome | isolation source: feces | host: Rattus norvegicus | place: Denmark: Riget | collected 2013 | reverse complement strand
GGCGGCTTCCGTACCTGAGCCTGATATAGTCTCCCTGAGCGAGCCCATGCGGATCCCGGGTCCGTGTGGGTCCCTGGTGACATTCCTGAATATCCATTCGCAGTCCTCTATCTCGCGCCCCCACTGGATCTCAGGCACGAAGCTCATGGCGCTTGAATCATCGATAGTATATCCGGACAGGTCATCACCACCCAGGGGAATCATCGTATGGAACTGGGGGTAGTAGCCCATGCCGTCATCAACATGCTCGCAGGCCGTACCATCAGGGACGACATGGGCTACTACCCCCAGTTCCATACGATGATTCCCCTGGGTGGTGATGACCTGTCCGGATATACTATCGATGATTCAAGCGCCATGAGCTTCGTGCCTGAGATCCAGTGGGGGCGCGAGATAGAGGACTGCGAATGGATATTCAGGAATGTCACCAGGGACCCACACGGACCCGGGATCCGCATGGGCTCGCTCAGGGAGACTATATCAGGCTCAGGTACGGAAGCCGCCAAGCTCGAGAACGGATATTATGATATCGAGTTCAGATTCAGGCTGGCGGGCGAGGGTAGTACCCATACCATAAAGCTTGCGAGTGCCTTCCGCAAGATTTGACGTATATGGATCATTGCGCTAATTATATATGCAAAAAATTGAAAGTCTAAGTATATACTATGCTTCCTCACATAACTAACTCGGATGCAGGTAGGAACCTATATGATCCCGTTCATGGCAATCTATTTGAATGCTATATGGTGGTTCCAGATGCGCTGCAGGCAACTTATAAGAAGGATGAGCTGCTGATCACCGAGCACATCCTCAAGATGTCCGGCCTGGATGCACTTGACCGTGCTCCTGGAACAGAGACTCAGAAGTTCATGGGTACCGACAGGTCTTATTCAAAGCCCGTACTGGACAATACCAGGGCCGAGATCGGAATGACCCTCTCCCTGAACTTGCGTAACGTTACGGACAACTATATATACAAGCTCTTCAGGGCATGGGCACGCCTCGGATATGATATCTCCAATGGCGTCCGCCACCTGAAAGTAGACTATGTAGCCCCCTGGATGAGAATAGCCCAGGCCAACCGCGATGGCTCGATATGGCGCGAGGTCATCTTCAAGGATGTCATGATCAATGGAGACCTTAGCGGAATGGGCGACCTGGACTATACGGACGGAGGAGCCAAAGAGCTTGAAGTTAAGTTCGTAAGCGACTGGTGGACTGAAACCATAGCTTAAATCGCTCATAAGCATATCAAAAATCGCTTCAGAGGATCTTGGAATATATTCCTGGATCCTCTGATGGTATATACGAATATTGCGAGTATTATGACGTCTAATATACATGACTGGATAAGAAGCCGGCTCGTGGGGCAGCGGCTCAGGTTCAAGTGCGACTGCACGGGGACTATGGATATAGTCGGCATCGTGCGGGATGCCAAGGCCATGAGCGGTGAGATAGTGCTTACGGTCGAGGTCGAAGGAGGGGGAGGCAAGACGATCCGCATAGGCGAGAACCACCCAGGGATGAAAGTCTCAAGGGCTTAATATACAAGAAGAGGCAGATCGATCTGCCTCTTCTTATCTACTAATGGCATGGGCTCTGGGCGGATGCACCTTACGGTCTCGGACGACCGGCCAGTTCCTCAAGCCATTTTTCATACGTAGATGCCAGATAGGATGCGAGATCCTTCCGGATATCTCCTTTTATAAGAGCGGACTCTACTTCTTCAGCCTTTATATTGTCCCAGAACTCTTGGCTGTTCCTTATCCCCCTGGCCTCGCCGACCCTTTCCTCGAGGAAGGAATAGAGCAGGTCCAGGGCCTGCCTGATCTGGCCGATAGATGTGCTCTTGGGAGCATTGCATGCTCCTGCGGCAATAGCTAGCACGCGGTCATCATCCATGGCCTCGCCGAAGTCATCCAGGTATTCTGTAAGCAGGGCTGCATCGATCGTCCAGCTCTCTGATATCTCTATTGTCTCGTATAGGCTTTTCATATGTAAGAATATATTTGAATTGTGTCACAAATATAATAGAAGAGGGTCCTAGTATAGGACCCTCGATTGGAACTTAATCGGATCAGGAAGTTATTCCTTTGGCAGGATATCCACCTTGAGCCACTTGCGAGCCGCCCAATATCCGAATACGCTGGTCACGATTCCTACGAGGAATGCTATCACTACCTGTATTGTACACCATGCGGGCACGAATGCAAAGTAGAGGCATACCAGGATTACTGCTACGATGACGATGGCTGCGAATATCAGCCATTTCTTTGCTGTCTGTGAAAGTGCCATAAATCTGAATCTTTCTATTCCTTTATAGAATCACCAGATTAGTTCTCTTTCTGCAGCTCGCCTACCGGCCTGAGTGAATCGGCTCTCGAGATCAGGGCGCTATGTATCTCAGAGAGGAAGAGATACCACGCAGTATCAGCTGTATAGGCCTGGTGGCATGCCGACATGAACTCATTGACGATGAGGATGTCAGTCCACTCCTGATTGCCTGTAAACTTGACCTGGTTGAGAAGCCTGAGGGTGGAGTCGTAGTGGCGGTAGTGGATTTCCTCGGGTGTCTGGGACCAGAGCTTGTGTGTCTGGTAGAGACCCAGGGTGTACTGCCATTCCACAGTGTTCTTGTTAAGAAAATGCATGATACGGCTGGCGACATCGCCTCTCTTGTATGTCTTGCCGTCCCAGGTGCATTTCTCGGGAAGGGGATACTTGCGGGAGTCCAGGGAGTGGTCGTACTCGTTGATAGTCTTGATGAGCTCGGCCTCGATGGCTGCGGCTTCCTCAATCGTGGCTATCTTGTTGACTATTTCCTTGGCTTCTGCGAGGGAGGCCTGGATCTTCTCCTGTACCTCGCCGCTCTTGAGTCCCTCGAGGGACTCTCTTGTGATTGAATAGATGTCCTGCAATTGCATAGATCAGTATGTGTTTATGTATTTGATATTTGATTAATATATATTCTGCTTAGGAACTGTCTTTACAGCCAGGGCGTGAAAATTGCTATAGCTCCTATCACTGCTCCTATCACGGCGCATACCCCTAGCCACTTGAGAGTAGTCCGGGCAGCATCCAGGAGCGGCTGCAGGGTCAGGGGTGCGAGCACCAGGAGGCAGTTGCCTGAATCGTCCAGGGGTGTAAGCTCATATGTAAGCAATTCAAAGAGATTATTGGCCCTGATGAATGCCTGGGCTGCTATCATCCTCTGCATCACCCACTCATCCATCCATTCCTTCCATGACCCTGTCTCCTCGTCTATGACAACGCCGCTGGGATCGTACTTGCCGTTGTTTATCATAGGGTTGATGACGGCATATATCCTGCCGCCGCGGTCCCTTCTGAAGACCGCACCCTGGAACAGCCGGCTGAGTCCATCGCTTACGCCGTCTTCTTCCATCGCCTCGTTTATCATCCTGGACCACTTGCGGTGAGCGATCCATCTTGATACGAGGGAGATCACGGGAATGTTGATATTGTTCAGTTTATGACGCTTCATATTCATACACGATACCCTAATATATATGGAATTATAGGAGGATTAATACGTCCCTGGGTGAAACTTCTCCGATATATCGCGGGTATTATAGATGTATCAGATTCTGAAATGATCCGGTTTACAGACATATCATCCAAGGCCAGGGAAGAGGCACGTGCGGTCTGCGAGGTTTATTCTCTCGACTCCACATCTCTCCTGAGCAAGGATATCAAAGAATATATACAGGCGGCATCCGATATACTGCCTCCTAATATAAAGTCCCTCATCAAGAGGGCCAATGACCTGGGCCTGCGTTCCAAGAGCGCCCTGGAGGACGTAAGGAAGGCTACCAAGTCATCGATTAAGTCACTGGCAGCTAAGATGGAGATCGACCTGGAGAAGCTGCTCCCGCTATGGGTGGAGCTCAAGGCCCTTCCCAAGACCCAGATGAGGCTCTTCCCTCAGTACATGACCCCCAAGGAGAGACAGATGGTGATGAAGGGACGCCTCACAGCCACTGACCTGACTCTCGACCTGGATACCCCTGCAGGACGCAATGCTGCAGCCAAGCAGTACATGCCGATGATCTATAAGATCGTCAATCAGTATGCAGGCAAGTCAAATCTCTCGAGGGCCGAGCTGATGAGTGCTGCTCTGGACGGGTTCACCGATGCAATGAATCAGTGGCGCAAGCCTGATGCTAGTGAGGACGTCAAGTCCGTTCCGTTCAAGACCTATGCATCCTATAGGGCCAAGCAGCAGATCCTCAATGATATGAACACCCATGGGCATAGCCTGAGCGGTGGGAACTGGTACAATACCAAGAAGTACGTCGGGATGCTCGATGCATCTTCACTGGACGTGCTCCTGGGCTGGGGTGATGAGAATGAGGAAGGAGGAAATAATGCTCAGGACAAGCTCAAGGGCCTGGGAGTGGAGGATCCCGAGAGATCAGACATGATCGAGCTCGGTTCCAAGGAGCAGAAGATGTGGCAGGATGTATATAAGGCGCTCGAGAAGCAGTTCGACACGCGCACCCTGGATGTCTTCTATAGGTATTTCGGCCTCAATGGGCATAAGAGGGAGAAGGCGCGCGACATAGCCCGCTCGATGAACTATAGCGATTCCGTAATACGCAACATGTTCGTGAACAAGGTGCTCAAGTGGCTGAAGGACGCCCCCGTGCTGCGCGATGTCATGAGTGACCTGAGGGATATATACAGCGAGAGCTTGATGATAGAGATGATGGCTATGGAGTCCCGTGAGGAGAGGCTGGGGGCTCTTGCGTCAGATGATACATTCATCATCCTCGAGGACGAGTGCAGGTGGAGCAGCGGAGCTGCGCTGTGGGCTGACCTCTCGAGGGTGTTCATGAGCATGACTTCCAATTCCACCGCATGGATCAAGGAAGTCCTGCGCTTCCCGGAGAAGGAAATCACCAAGGAAGACATAGAGGCCAACAAAGGAGCCCTGTCTATATTCCTCCAGTTCCTCTATCCCGTGCAGGTCCAGCCCAATACTGAGTCCGATATGGTCAATGAACTCATCAGGGTGAGGGATGCAGTACAGAAATTCGGGATAGCCGGAACCATATAGCAAATAAGGAATATATTAATAGAGATATATATAGGACATGAAAGATATAAAGGAATGGCTTAACGAGAGCCTTAAGATATCAGAGGCCGAGGAGACTATCAAATCCGAGCAGGACTTCAGGGAGGCCGCAAAGGCTAAATTCGAGGAGGTATTCGGTGATGAGCTCGATGAGGAGCGCATGAACAATACCATAGACGGAATCCTGGACGACAATCCTGAGCTCGTTGAGAAGGGTGAGTGGGGCAAGCTCATTGGCATGCTCAACAAGAGCTTCGGGCATAACTAATAAGATCAGGCTCCTGCCTCGTAATCGTATTAATAGCCTATGATCAACAGATTCAAGGAGATGCTGGACGCAGGGATAGCCTCTTTCGACTATACCCCCCTAGTGAAGACAGTCCCTGAAGACGATCCTCTGTGCCGCATGTACAATAATATATTCTCCCTGGCCACGGACACCAGGATGAGCGTCATTCCATGTGATTGCGGTACTGATTGCTGCAATTGCCCTCGGAGATATGCCGTAACAGGCAGCGCCCTGATGACTGATAAATGGGAGAAGAGGACCATGCTCCAGTGGGGCAATGGCGTGGCTATCGACTACCGCCCGAGCGGATTCTGGTCGATTAGCGATTTCTTCTGGCAGAACGGACTGGAGGGCCATCGCGAGAAGATCAACGGCGACTGGGCCTGGGTGCTCCAGAGGAATGACAATCCCGAAGCCGCAGGCGAGCCTTCTACTCCCCCGACTGTCAAGGATCCTGTCAGGAAGACCTTCTCGATGCTCACCAACAAGATGCCTGAGAGGTGTCCTAATCACATGCATACGGCTTCGTCCGATATTCCTACGCCCGTAACCGGCGTGGCTCTAAAGGAAGACCTGGATGATATCTGGGCTGCATCTGAGAACGCGTCCCAGGCGGCAGATGCCATGAACAAGAGCCGCAGGGTGAAGGGAGACCATTGGGCTGCCATAGGCGAGAGCGCTGTTGCAGGCCTCATCGGGAACACTGTATACATCATCGGTGACTGAAAAATGTAATAAAAATACATAATATGAAACCAAATAATATCGAAGAGCTCTTTGGAACTCTCGTAGAAAGCACAACCGCTACATGGCGCAAGCATCTGAAGACGGACAAGTACCGCCACCATATGGCCTTGGACGAGTTCTATAAGGAGATGCCTGAGAAGGTAGATGACCTGATCGAGTGCTGGCAGGGCCTGTTCGGGAAGGTCGGGAGTTATATCAATCTCTTCAAGGATTCCGCCTCGATGACTGCTATAGAGTATCTCGAGGAGCTTCATGAGATGTGCGAGGAGGGCCGTGGACTGCTCCAGGGCAAGTCCGAGCTCGAGAGTGCAATGGACGATGTGCTCCAGCAGATAGATTCTACATTATATAAGCTCAAGGAGTTCACCAACGAGAGCTATATAATAGACCTGAAGGACTTCCTTAACGGGAGCCTGGAAGAGTAACACGCGCATATTTCGCACATAAAGCGCTAAAATTTAAAGGATCACCCCAGAGCTAATATAGTTAATCGGCTCTGGGGTGATCTCTTTTAAAATCGTTTGTTTTATGGGATTACTCAGGATTGCTAAACAGGGACCTCCTTCTCGAACAATATATGCATACTAGTCTCGAGAACATGGGCCTCCCTCCAGCCATCTATGCTCATCTTACCTATCTCCTGCATCTCCTTATAGAACTCGTCCAAGACCATATGGTGCAGGGTAGTGACCTCGACCTTGAGAGTATCAACCTCAGACCTCAGGTTCTTTATTTCCTGTTGTAATTCATTGTTATTCAAATGGTTATCGTTTACTCTGTCAAGAGACCTAGATATACCAATCTCACATGTGTCTGCGTGGAAGATTACACTCCCGATATTCCAGCCGCCCCTCTTGAGAGTATCCTCTACGGATTCCACAAACTCCTTGTCTTTCAGCGACAATACAATAGCCCCACTGAGAGGTCCTTGTGATGCATCTAAAAATTTGCCCATATAATTATTCTCCTTCGATTTCTCCTTCAATCTGTATATAGTCTCCTTCAATGCGCTGGGCCTCCTCGAAGTCCTCGGGACCCTTCTTCGCAGTCTTGCCATCAGCTAGGAACATCTTGCCTATCCCATGATATACCTCCCGGGTCAGGGCTCTTACGTCCACATTCCCAATTAGGTCACCTATAAGCATATCGGCCTCTTCTGAAAGCCAGCTCAGAGGATCCCGGCCCTCGGGGCAGAACTTGGAAGGCTCCGTCATCAGGATCAGGGCCTTGAGGCGGTCCTTGATCCACTCTATATTGTCATTGTATTCGTCCAGCCTCCTCTTGCAGGTTGCCTCGTCCTGGAAGCTGTGCGATGAACCGAACCATACATTCACTAGGCAATTAGTCTCTACGCTCATAATTAATAGATTTTAGTAATATATTCTGGTGCTATGCACATCTCGTGATCTACCCGAGATGCGAACTGTCTCTTGATGGACACTCTCATATCTCCGTCCTTGCTCCTTTCGATGCTCGGCCAGGAGACACAAGGTCCTGCGTGGACGTAGTCCGGAGTGCATACCGTGATGGACTCCACAGGATCCAGCCAACAGGCGAGCCTGATCCAGGGGCTATAGTCCATAAAGTCCATGAAATCAAGCCCAGCGCCCCTATCCCGGTCGTAATCAATGATATCTACCTTCATCACTCCTTCTTCATCCGAGTAAACCTTCATCTTGTGGGTCTTGAAGAAATCCTGACCGCCAGGAAGGCTTCCCATGGCCTCCATGTGGGCCGAGATAATGCTCAGCAGATCGTGCTTCTGCATCAGTTCAGACAGCCAGTAATCTACAGCCACATTGTCATACAACCCGATATGATAGGATATCTCGCGGCGGATATCACGGGCGTGCTGCTTCTTCCTCTCGTCTGAGAGCAGCCCAGGATTGTCCTTGAGGAATTTAATTATATCATCGGGAAGCATTGCGGCCATTATGGTCTTCCTCCCGATGCAGTACCTGCATGCACTGAACAGCAGGTCCTCGATGAACATCGTAGTAGTTTCAATTTTCATAACATATTAATTTTACTATATATACATACAAAATCCCTGAGATTTTATCCCAGGGATATCTCTTACTCTTTCATATATCTGGCCTTATCGGCCGGATGCCCGCCTCCGGAGAGATAAGTCGAGTCCTTAGGGCCGTCAGGCCAGCGCATCATCGTGAGTATCTCTTCCAGGGACCAGGGGGTATAATCATCCCTCGAATCAACTCCTACATCCATCTGGAAGTGCTTCAGCCTCAGGTCCATATCCATATTATTGCGGTCCCGGCGAGGACCCGAGTGGATATGCCCGAAGAGCTGGATGGTCCCTTGATCCCGATGAGGCCATGTAAGCAATGGATAGTGGCAGAGGAAGATCTCGCAGGTCTTCTTGCCTGAGCTCCCGAGCTGGCCTGCCTCGGACTCATCCTCCAGCCAGAGAGTAGCCGCATCGCCCAGTACATGGATCCTGGGATCCTGCAGGGCCAGCTCGTACTGATGCGCCGTATCGTGGTTTCCGAGGACTATATATATATCCTTGCCGTTGAGGTTCCTCAGGGCCTTGGCTGTATCATGGCGTCCGTTGAACCAGAACATATCCCCGAGCACGAAGATTATATCATTGTCGCTCACGCGGCTATTCCAGGCAGCTGCCAGTCCTTTGCCCATATCATTGTCATTAGCCCAGGGGCGGTCGCAGAACCTGATGATATTGTGATGGCCTATGTGGATGTCCGATGTGAAGAATACGCGGAAGCTCCCATCCAGCTTGATATGAACCTTCTCCATGGCCTAGTCCTCCCCAGGTAATATGATGCCGCTCCAGCTGAGTATCTGCTCAAGCCTCTCCTGTGGGCTCCCGTGTATAGTCAGATAATCCATGCCTATGGAGTCCATGAATTCCTTGATATGGCCGGATACCTGCCTCTGATACTCCGGATCCGTACTCCTCACTCCATCCGGAACTATGTCAAACTCAATAGGAAAGAATACGAATCCTATCTCAGGATGCTTCTCATAGAACTTACGCAATGCTTCCTGCTCCCTGAAATACTCCTTCTCGATATCGTACTTGTCGATTCCCTTGGCCTCCGCATGATCCAGGAGCCAGCCAGTATATCCGATGACATCAGTTATTCCGCGGTCACTTATGTCCCAGCCGCCCTTGGAAAGGAGGTCCATATATATGTCAAACAAGAGAGCCTGAGTGCCCAGAGTCCCTTCCTGATTGATCTTCAAACCACTCTCGCGGACCAGCCCCCTGATCAGCTCCTTGATAGTCCTTGCCCCTCTCTCTTCCAGGAGCCGTATTATAGTCGTCTTACCCGTCCCTGAGCTCCCGCTCAGGACTAGCCTCTTGAATTTGTGTGTAGAATTACTCATATTAGTTAAATTTACATAATATATATACAAAAACTTATAAATCCAATCCCTGAGCCACCCTCTTGCGCACCTGGTCCATCTTCGCCTTGAGGCCCTCGGGGACCATGCTGTCTATGCAGGCGTCTATATCGATGTTCTTGATATCGGCGTGCTCCATGACCATTCCCTCGCCCGCCTCAGGAATGACCCACATGTTGCGATAGTCCAGCCCCTTGAGAAGCTTCTGGGTATCAGGATCGATGATGCTCTCGCGAGGCAGGTATATCTCGACATAGTCTCTCGGATCGCCAGGCCTCTTAGCTAGGGACCGCAGGGCCTTCAGGCCTCTTATGCGCCTGAACCTGATAGATACCTCGTTAGGAATGAACTCCAGGGCATCTTCTCTCTGTATATAACACCCCCTGTCTGAATCGTGATCAGCGAAGGTAAGGGGATAGCACGACCCCAGATTGAACAGGCCCGGGGTCTTGAAATTGGGAATATGCACATGGCCGGAGTAGATCCTGATCCCTGCCATGAAATCGGGGATCTTAGGAGCCCCTGGAGTCACCCCATATATATCAGCATGAGTATATATGCGCGAAGGCCTGAACCTGGCCATCATCCCCTCCACAGCATCCATATGGTCGTGCCAGGCGTACCAGGAGAGGT
>NFZD01003805.1_pt1 | contig 10157 bp, 13 predicted proteins | sample 1095381 | NCBI WGS metagenome assembly NFZD01 (sample SAMN03609891, study PRJNA323583) | gut metagenome | isolation source: feces | host: Rattus norvegicus | place: Denmark: Riget | collected 2013 | reverse complement strand
ACTCTCGGTCTCGGCTCAAAATCGGGGAATACACGTTTTACTTGCAACACGTTACCGTAAACCTCGTCCATGAATTTGAGCTTACGACCACGCTTGCTGAAATATCCCTGACCTTTGGAAACATCAAGTCCCTTTGTAACCATATCAAACAATGCTGTTTGAATACTTGCAGGGGTACACTCTTCAAGCACAGGCTTGCCCGACTGCTTGTCCACCATATCGCTCAAAACAAGCATAGACGCTTTAATGGCGTTGACGTGGTTATAATCGGCAGGCATAGTAAAACCTCCTGCGCAAAGTCCGTCCACTCTCTTGATTACCTGTGTGCCGTAATCTACTTTTTTAGCTAATTCGTTTGCCATAATTATTTATGTTTAAGGGGTTAAACTTAGAATGGTATATCGTCGCTGTCCTGCTGTGCCGATGGCTGCTGCGGTGGAAATGGTGTTTCCGCTGACGGTTGCTGCGGTGCTTGCTGCGGAGCGGCTGCGCCCTGCGATTGCGTTGCGCCCACTGCTTCCACTTTCCACGCATTGATTTGGTTAAACCAACGTCCGTTGTATTCGTGTGCGTCGATGTCGAATGATACCGTCAGCTCTGCGCCCATTTGAATGTTGAACTGCTTGATTTTATCCTCACCGAATACCTTGAAGCAACACTTCTTGGGGTATTGGTCGTGTGTTTCCAGTACATACTCTTGCGACTGCCATCCATTGCCCGTCCGCTGTGATACTCCGCTCTGAAGCGGGAGTACTGCGATAATTTTACCTGTTAAATCCATAATCTTTTATTTAATATAAATTAATAATACACTTTGTTCTGCTTGAGGGTGTTGATAGAAAACGTCTCTCCGTTTATCGTTATATCCACAACACCGAATTTCACTTCCGCTCCGTATTTTTGCAGTAGCTTTTGAAGCTCATCAGTGAAAGCCTCGTCCACCTTAATAACCTCTACGTTGTCGGTGGAGCATATAAAGCCGTTGTCAAGTACTGGGATTTTGCCGAAGAACCTCACTACTTTGTGGATTTCGACTCCCGTCTTTGTTATGTAGCGAACATAGTCGCCGATGTTAATGTTTTCCATTTTCTGTAAGTTTTTGTTTAACTTCCTCTATACACCCTGCAACCCAACCGCAAAGGTAGGCGAAAGGCTCTTGATTGTCGAGGTCGTGTGTTGCCCCGATGTACTTGTATATGTCGCTTGCAACATGGACGGACTCATGGGTAATTTGTTTAGCATTAATCACGTCCACGCTTTCATACCTCACAAGAAAGCCGCCTAAGTTACGCTCTTTGTGGTGTACGTAATCAACACAACCGTAGTATTTATCTTCCATGTCCTCTATTTTAGTATCGAACACATCCGAGAACGTCCCCGTTGTAACCGCAACCCACAGCCTCCTCGGATAAATCTGCGGGTCGAACTCGTATAGCCCTTTCTGAATTTCTGTCATTCCTCAAACAAATTTAGTTGTTTATACTCTTTCGGCTTAAACCTCGCCATCATCGCCCGATACATTTCAAGCTGATGGTTTGGTACAAAAACCTTTTCTATCACTCTTAAACTATTGTTCGTTGCCGACAATGTGCTGACCCTCGGAAACTCCGCTATGCAGGTAAACCTGTCTTCGGGCATCCAATACTCGGATATAAGCACTAACTGCGTCTGCTTCTCGCACCATTGGTAAAACGCTTCGTGGTCGAATTCCACTTGGTAGTCCTTAGTGTCGAAATACGGAGGGTCGCAATAAATCACGCTGTCTTGCGGTATATCCACATCCCTGTAATCGCCAACGCTTATTGTCAATTCTGCCATTCTACCCCCACCATTTCCATTATCCGCTGCGCACGTTGCGAGCTTTCTAATAGCGTTATATCTTTCATTATGTTCTATGTTAGTCTAACCTCATTTATTCGTTCGTTTCGTTCTTCTTGTATCAGACGTGTAAGGACTTCACTCTGCAAACCGCTTCCTCTGATTGATGTCTTGTTATCACGTTTCGGGGGGGGGGTAATTGCGGCAATCCTATTTGCGTTTTCGACTGACTGCTGCTGCAACACTCTGTTGTTCGGGGGGGGGGTATTTCCGCCAAACACACCTAACTTCTCCATTTCACGGATAACAGCCTTGAACTTTAATCTCCGCTCGTTTGGTGTAGGAGCGTAAATCATTTCGTGTACGGCACGTTTGTATGGCTCTATCTCACGTCCGTACAGATATGTCCTTTGGTCGTTGCTGAACGAATAGCAGATGCGGACAAAAGGGTTCTCGTCCTTTTCCATAAAGAAGTCCATACGGCTACGGAAACGCTCTGGCTCATACTTTGCCAAATCTCCGTTTAGCGCATCCTTGAACAACACCACGCTGTCGGTAATGTCGTTTGCGTGAACGTGCTCGTATTTGCCCGACAATAGGGCGGCGTGGCTTATGGCGCAACCCCCTGCGAACACGTCCACGAAATGCGTTGCAGGTGGAAATAGGGCAAGGATTTGCTCGGCTATCTTTGCCTTGCTGCCTTGATACGGAAGTCCGTAACTATTATTCGTATTCTCAATCATCACTGAAACAAATTAGGTTGTATTCTCCTTAAAACTTTCTCAGTCGCATCTTTGTAGAAATTCTTTTTAATCTCAAATCCGTACGCCTTGCGCCCCATATTTACGGCTGCAAGCAACGAACTGCCCGAACCTGCGCATGGGTCTATGACCACATCGCCCTTGTCCGTGAATATCTCGATAAGACGTTCCAATAGTGGTACTGGCTTCTGTGTTGGATGACATTTTGGGGTAGTGTTGTCACGCACCCAATCAAAGCAGTTGAATATCATCTGTCCGTTATTGTTGAACTTTGGCAGCTTGTCACGATACAGAACGAGTCCGTACTCACAATTACCGACAATCTTCATATTTGCCTTTAGCACTTGTGCAGAGAAGTTCTTTCTAAACACAAGCGGAATATACCTTTTTAAGCCATACCTTGCGCCCAATTCGATGTAGTAATGCAACTGCTCAAAGGCACAGAATAATATCATACAAGGAGCATTGCTCTTACGCTTGCTGCCTATCTTCTCTACGTCATCGTCCTCGCTTACTCCGTCTTTTCTTTCGGGTTTTAGCATCTGACTACAAAAGTGCATAAATTCTGCGGGTCGAAAATCCTTGTCGGTGTCAAAGAACTCTTTTCCTGCCTTGTCACTTTCGCCATTCTTATTATCTCCGTCCACATACCAGGAGGGATTGCTTGCGTATGCGTTCACACCCAAATTATATGGTGGGTCAGCAATTATAAGCTGCGCCTTTGGTATTCCATAGGACTTGAAATTTTGAAAATGGTCGTTAAACAATTCTACATTTTTCATACCTCCAAATTATTAGTTGCATCATACTTCCACCCGTTAGCCTCGGCAAATAAATCTTCCGACAAAACCCTATTATGGTTGTAATAAGACATTTTGCGTCTAAATCTTGTTACTCTCATATCTACTCCTTTATATTTTGCGATTATATTAACATCAAGTCCTTTCTTTAGTTGGTGTATAACAGTATTATATGTTAAACCAAATATATCGCAAAACTGCTTTGCTGTGATTTTGTTTTCACCAACATTAATATAAACATTATCTGTTTTATTATTAGCCTGCTGTGTGTTTGTCGCCCACCTGCAATTTTCGGGACAATAGTCGCCGTTTACGTCTATGCGGTCTATGGTGTATTCTAAAGACGGTCTTTTGCCCATATCATTCACAAAATGTTCAAAACCGAGACTACCTCTCCAGCGGTCACAAACATTAATATTACGTTCTCCATAATGTTTATATGAAACACTATTAGGGTTATAACAACGTGTTATCATAGACTTCCAAATCATTCGCAAGGGGTGATTTTCAACAGCTCCAAAGTCAGAACATGCACTTTTTATGCGTTGTTCTCTGAACTTTTGTATATTTGCTTTGCGAACTTCATCACCCAAACAACCACAAGAACGTGTGTTTCCTGTAACAAGTGCTTGATATTTTACGATAATCTCGTTTCCGCAATCACACTTACATTTCCATAAGGTAATCCTATTGCCATTCTTTACTTTTCTACCAACATATTCAATAACGACAAGACGACCAAATCGTTTTCCTGTAATATCTATAATACGAGATTTTGCATTACATTTTTTACATTGACGAGCAAGCCCAACGGTTTCAGATTTTATTGAGAACTTCTCTCCACATACAGGACAAACGCACCAATACTTAGTATGTCGATGTTCTCTGAATTTCTCAAGCACCTTAACGCCATTGTACGTTTCCCCAATTTTAATGTCCTTAACTTTCATATTCTTTAATTTAAGTTTAGACACAAAAAGCGGTGTCATTTGCGCTGCAAACAAGACAATACCTTCTAAAGGATTTATCTTACGCAAATGACCCGCTTTTATAGGGTTGTACGTTGTATGTTCGTTAATCTCTGTCATATTGTCTTGTTTGCGATACAAAGGTACGAAAAATTTTGCAAACTACCAAATATTTTCGTGGTTTTTTGCTAATTTTCTACCTTTCCGCTTAAAATATCCGTCATTTGTACATTATTTTTACTATCTGTCCGCTCTATCACGTCTTGTGGAATGTCAAGCAACTTGCAAGGGTCACAAACAAACCCACGTTCCTCGGCATAGGCTTTGGCACGGCAATAGTTGCACTCGTCAAATATGCGTCCCTCTGTGACTTGCGTTTCCACGAAAGCACGATAACGGCACTCGCTCTTGCATCTGACAGGCAGTACCCTAACAGGCTCCATCTCAGTTTTATCCTTATCCTCCAGTACCCCGACCCTATCAGCCAGCTTTGCCACTGCGTCCATTTCGTCAACCGTTTCAAGGTCGCCCATCATTTTGTCAACAACCTTGTCCGTGAACATCTGCACTGCGGTCGCCGTGCGCTTTTCGGGGTTCTCGTTATTCTCTCCGTCAAATTCTCTGCCCTCTAAGGTGGCACGGTATGCCTCGAGGTACTCTCTCACTTCCATTGCCGAGAAGAACTGACTTGACACCGTGCGGAGGTTCGGCTTGCTGACCGCCAAATCGGGACGAACGAATATTCTGTATGCGTCCTCACGCTTGCAGTTGGATAGGACGTACCACGTCAGGCAATCCTGCTCGTTGGCTGTCAGCTTGTAGCGTCTGCCTTTAGGACGTAGGGGGATTTCGTATTTTGCCATTAGTCAACTTTTTTAAAGATTACACCTTTATTGTCGGAACGCAAATAGCTCTCGCACTCACCGACATAATCTTTGTCTTTATAACAAGTATCGTCTATGCCAAAGACGCAACCCTCACAATCGTTGCTTTCAACACATTCAAGGTTTACAAGTCCGTATTGGAACTTGTCGCCTATCTTGTATTCTCTCTGCTCCATTAGTCAACCTCCTTAAAATATACATTCTGTTTGTCAGAACGAGAATTAGATGAGCAACAACCAATATAACGTTTAATCGTTGCGCAAAAATAAGGCTTAAAAGCACACTCATCACAACGATAATACGCATCTTCCTTTTTACACTCTAATGTTTTCAGTCCGAACTGGAAACGCTCCCCTATTTTATATTCTCTTTCTTCCATATCACTCCAAATATTCAGTTATTACATTTACAAACTCTTCCAAACTCCTTACGATAACGTATTTATACCCTTGCCCCTCAACATTACGCTGCCAAATTTGCTGCGCTTCCGACTGATGCCCGACCTCCGACTTGAACTCAATACAAAGTCCGTGATAACCGTGCCGTGAAATCAATAGCAGTGTGTCCGATACACCTTGCACAACACCCATAGCCTTGCGCTTGCTGCCCGAAATCATCTGCTGACGTTTCGTCTCATAAACGCTCTGCGTGTTCTCATTCGGCACACAGAAGTACAACCCTCTCGTTTCGGGTCTCTCATTCCACAGCCACGTCACACACTCGGCTTGTATCTTAGCTTCGGGGTTGCCGTGGCTGCGGTGCTTCTTAGGTTGGGGTGGGGTCTCGACTATCATTCTACGCTAAAGTCTTTGTCTGACCGAACCAATAACACTCTCTGCGGGTGCATAGGCACGTTCTCGGGGTCTATACTCTCCGCATTGTCGATGAACAGTGGCAGTACCTTGTCAAAATGCTTTTGAAAGGCGTGTGCCAACTCAACACCGATAAGTATCTTGCTTGCGTAGTTGTTTGTGTCGGTCACTCCGTCCAACATCAGCTTGCAGCAGTCCTCGATACCGCCTGACTTGTTTGTCTGCGTCATTACCACCGTTACCTTGTCAAAGTTCACGTTCACTCTGGTTTTGATAATCTCTGCATACTCACGCTGATAGGCTTCAACCTTCGCCTTCAGCTGCATATTGCTTACGATGTCACGGTTGATAAGTCCTATCTCGGCTGTAATCTGCTTTATCTTGCTTTCGGCACGCTCCAAGTCACTGCGCTTCGGTGCTTCCGACAAAGTGCGCTCTATCTGCGTGTTTATCTCACCAACACGCTCCTGCAAGTGCTGCGCTTCGGGAATGTCGGGTATAGCGGTCTTTGCGGCTTCCATAGCGTTGATGTCCTTGACGTATTCGCTATCGTCAAATGGAACTACCGACCTGCGAGCGTCTATAATGGCTTGCTCCAATTCCTCGGTCTTGATGATTTTCAGCTCTGACAACTCCGCTTCCTTGCCGGCAATATTCTTCTGCAAGTCCTCCAACTCCGCTTTCTTTGCCTTGCCACGGTTGATGTTAGCGTCACGGTCTGCTTGCTTCTTGATGTTGAAAGCCTTGATTTTATCCTCCAGCTTCTCACCGATATATGGCTGACCGCATTCGGGGCAGACATTCTCAAACTGACGTGCGTTGATGCGCTTGTTCTCGTCACGCAAGTTATCCAACTGCACGACAAGGCTTTCAGCAATGGACTTCATGTTGTCAATCTCCATTTGCGTGGTCTTGCGCCTTGATGTCACACTGCGGTTAAAGTCCTTTGCTTCTTGCAGCTTGCGCTCACACTCCGCTACCTTGGCGTTTTCGGCTGCTTCGTGTTTCTGCCTTGCGTCCTGCATGGCTCTGCGTTTCTCACTGATAGCGTCCTCTTCTTGCTTGCGCTTCGCTACATAGCTGTCGTTCTGTCCGACCAACGCTTTCTGACGTTCCTCAATCTGACCACGCTCGTCTTTCAGCCTCTGCACCTCGGCTTCGGCTGTTTCGATGTCTGCCAAGTTCGGCTTGCTGTCGCTGTATGCCTTAACCTCTGCATCCTTCTTGTCCTTACTCTCTTTCAAGTCACGCAAACGGTTGTTGTAGGACTTACGGAGTGACTCGGCATCGTTCTTCTTTAATGCGTCCGCAATTAGGGTGTAATCGCCCTTCATATCCTGCATGGTAATCTCGCCCGCCATTGAAGCGAATGCCTTTCGCAACTCCTTCCACTCTATCTGTCGGTAGTAGCTGATATTGAGCATAAACTTTAAGAACGAACTCTTTCCGAAGATGTCCTCTACGGTTGCCTTGTACTTGGTGGCGGACACGGTTAAATCGTCAACGTAGTACTCGTAGGTGTCGTTTGAGCGTGTGAACTTGCCCTCGTCGTTCTGCGTCCACGACTGGCTTGCCCTGCGTGAGAGCTTCAGCGGCTCTCCGTCAACGTCAAACTCGCCCGTAACCTCAACGTGACCGATGTTGTCGGGTGTGTAATCCTCCTTGTTGTTGAATATGTTGAAGTTGTTTCTGTCCTCTGCGTCATAACCTGTCAACAGGAACAGAAAAGCGTTCAACACGGTACTCTTGCCTTGTCCGTTGCGTGACGTGATGGTTGTCACGGTGTCCGAGAAGGTGATTTCCCGATTTTGACCACGGAAGCCTTGATAGGTCAGTTTCTTGAATGTTATTCTCATAATTATAAAATAAGGGGACTTTCATGTCCTTGTCAGCTGTCACCCTGCAAGTCATTACTCATCCCCATAATATCGTTGTTCGTTAGCGGTGACAGACGCTATATTAAATTCTGAGTGCAAAGGTAATACTTTTTTTTGTAAAGTACCAAATATTTTTGCAAAAATTTACTATAATTTATAGCTATTTACATTCTTGCGTTATGCTTGCTTTTGATTTTGTCCCAAAAATTCTTCTTGAACATCCACCAATAGCGGTTTACATCCTTCTGTGTCTTTTCGGGGTATAGTGACGTATATACTTCGGTAAATGCCTTTTTGTCCTCATCGACATTAGCCAAACAACATTGAATAAGTATTCGGTTCAAGTTCCAACCCTCCAACTTTTTCTTTGCCGCCCACGATACCAAATCGTCCTCCTCATCATTTTCGGACACTTCCTCCAAATGAAGCTGTACCATATCCTTGTCTGTCGGAAACTTGAAGCCGCAAGCAGGACATACCTTGCATGATGTCGGCACTCTCGATCCGCAACCATGCTTGTGGTTCACGTCTATCTTATCGGTGGGGCAGTCTTTAAGGACTTGCAAGCCGCCGCCGTTGCCAACGCTATGCCAGAGCGAAAACTCTACGTCCGCATCATACAACCCAAGCCTTTTATAGTTATCTCCGCAATCCAAAATCGTAAACTCATGCTTGTTCTCCGTAACCCTCGCACCTCGTCCGATAGCTTGTCTGTAACGTGCCATTGATACGGTCGCAAAGTCAAGTATTACACACTCGACTTCGGGACAGTCAAATCCTGCTGTAAGGCAGTTTACGTTTACCAAAACATCAAACTTGTTTTTCTTGAACTCATTTATTATACGTTCTCTTTCGCCCGACAAGTCAATATCTTCATCAAACGTGCCCGACAAGACGTATTTTGCCGACACACCTTTGTCGTTAAACTCCTTTGTTATCTCAATGCACTGTTTTGAGGACACACAGAAGCATATTGCTTTCTTGCCTTTTGCCAAACGTAGGTACTCGCTAACCGTTCCGCTATACCTTGTTCTGCTCTCAAAGACAGCCGACAAGTCTTTATGGTTATAGTCGCCTGTGCCGTAGTCAATTTTTATATCAAGTTTCGGGGCAGCAATGGAGTAGTGTTTGGCTTTCGACAAATAGCCTTTTTCGATAAGTGTCTTTACGCTTACACCCGTTACCATTGCCTTGAATATCTCGCCTAACTGCTTTTTGTTTCCAGTCCTTGCAGGTGTTGCGGTTACTCCTAAAACAAAACATTTGGTGGTCAGATAACCATAAATAAAGTCATGCGTGCAGAGGTGACACTCATCCACAATGCAAAAATCCACGGTTCTTATCCACTCTACCCACTCTTCTTTCTGTAATCGTCTTTTCATAGTCTGCGACATCGAGCAGACGCAATTTGATGTAGGTATATCCTTGTTCTTCGGGTTTACATACTGCACCGACATTCCCATGCGTTCAAGCGCACCGCCATTCTGCATAAGTATCTCCGAGCGGTCTGACATTATAAGCACTTTACGGTTGTATTTTTGGCTTGCAAATGCCATATAACTGAAGCAGACCGTCTTACCCCCACCTGTGCCGAGCTGAAACAACACTCTCCTATACGTGCTTAATGCATCCCTTATCTCCTTAACTGCTTGCTGCTGATAGTCCCTAAGCTGTATCATACTTTATGTAGTTTAACCCAATGCCAATAATCACAAACCTTGCCAATCCTCGCTATCCAATATGACCTAAACTGCTCGAATGGCATACCAAACAATTCTTGGCAGTCCTTATCCAAGTCTGCGGTATATCGACCACTGCGGTTGTCGCACGTCCGAATATACTCAATAGTCACTACCTCACCCGACCGTAGCTTGAACTGCTCGTCACGTGGCTTCATTCCTTCGACTATATCATCGGGGATTATCGTTGTTTCTCCGTATTTAAGTGGTAACTCCTTCATAACTGACAATGTTTTCTTCAGATTTTACTTTATATGACAACGTGTCATACTCTATAACAAGACATTTGTTCGTACTGACCGCAGCCTTTGCGTAGCCTTGGATAACTGCCGTTGACCGCCAACGCACGAAAATACTCTGTAAAGTAGAGCAGTAGATATACCCTGCGAGCAAGGCGGCTATCTGACTATTAAGGTCAAGCTGCGCCACACGAAGTATGCGGTACTTGTTATTCTCGTCATCGTCAAACATAATGAAGTCACCCTGCCGTGCCTGCTG
>NFZD01009901.1_pt1 | contig 10171 bp, 13 predicted proteins | sample 1095381 | NCBI WGS metagenome assembly NFZD01 (sample SAMN03609891, study PRJNA323583) | gut metagenome | isolation source: feces | host: Rattus norvegicus | place: Denmark: Riget | collected 2013 | reverse complement strand
TGAACAGAAGAAAAAAATTGAAAATAAATTTTTATGCACGCTCAGTTTGTCTCGAATAAATGAAAGCGCCCTAAAAGGCCTGTGTGGCTTCTTTTAGGGCGCTTAAAAGGAAAAAAGGATATACAGATAGAAATTAATGGGTAGAACGGTTTTTTCGTTCTACGGGCTTTATATAGCCTTATAGATGGGGCATAAGGGTGCTTACCCGCTACGGGGTTTATTTAGTTTTTTTGCGTGTCCCCGTTGGATAGAGTGCTAAACCTTGCGCATGCAACGCTTGCATTTCCTGGGCTAGCTGAACCGAATTACCCCCGTCATCCGCCGCTCGGTATCTCTTCCAGTCGATTGTATACGGCAAGTCCCGGTTATCGATGTCTGCCGTCTGTGGGTTCGCTTGCCCACCTGCTGGCAAAATTTTATCCGATTTCCAGCGGTTACAACTTAGGTGTGCTAGTTGCAGATTGTCTATATCCGATGGATGACCGCCTTTCGAGATAGGCATTATGTGGTCTATGCATGGACTAAACGGATGAGGATACTTAAGGGATTTGTCTACTGGCTTACCGCATATCCCACATACGCTTTGTGTGGCAAGTATTTTCTTTTTATTCTTCTCAAAAGCGCCTTGAAACCGTCCGTCTTTATCCGGTCTATATCTTTTCCGCTTGACCAATTTTTAGCCTTCTAGCGCCGTTTATTTAGGCTTTTTGCTAGCGCTCTATATGGTGCGTCTTCCGTTTGCGTTTCTTCTTCTTTCGCTTTGGCTTTTGCTTCTTCTTCAGCTTGCGCCTGTGCGCCCAGTAACGCCATGACATTTTGCCATTGTTGCAGTCTTTCAGTTGTGGTTTTGAGTTCATTCGCTAGCGCTTTTAATGCCTCTTCTTGTTGGTCTTCATACAGCAAAGTTTTAAAAACTTGATCGAATGCTTCTTCTTGCTGTTCTTCTTTTTTATTTGCAATCATTTGCGGTTTACCTTTCGAGCTTTTCAGCTTTTTATTTTGTACGGCATGACTCGCTTTTAGTCGTTAAGCTGTGAGCCGGGGCGTGTTAATGACTTGGCTAAATCTTTTAAGTGCTCGTCTTCTGTCGTATAAAGCGGGCGCAATGGGTTGCGTTCTGCGTAAAATACTGGCATAGCTAGCCCCTGGCTTACCGGTCTAAAACTTGCGCCTGCTGTGCTGCCATGCAAGCCCGCCACAAGGCGGGCATAGTGCGCATAATCTTGATCTCGATCTGTGCCCATTTTAGAATCTAGCCCCGCCCTGGCTATTGTATTTATGCCCTGTAACACTTTCATAAACCGACTGTCTGCGCATATTGTTCACTAAAACGCTTAACGTCGGATAATCCGCTTGCGGTGTGTGATGATTCACCACGATATCAAGTTTTCTTTCTTGGTCTGTTAAATCCGCCGAACGGTAAACGTCCTTATAAAGGCGTTCCAGTGCTCGATTTGCGCGCATTGTGTAGCTGCCTGCTTCGTCCGCTAATGCTTCTAGCTCTGCGATCAGTTCAACCGCTTTTTTCGTGGCTTTTTCTTGACGATCTTTCACGGACTCTAGTACTTCGTTAACTTGTTTTGTGTATTCAATATCTGTAATCAAAGGCTTTTTTTTAAGTTGGTTAAGGCGCCCTTTGTGCAATTCCTTGCGGTCATTTGTAAAAGCTAAATCCGCCTTAGCTTGTCTATAGTCTTCAAGGTTATTGTTTGTTGTAGCTTTTTCTAACTGTTCTCTTGCACTGTCCATGCTTGCATTATCCGCTTCAATCGCTTTTTCAAGCTCGTTCAGTTCTTGTTCACGTTTATCAAAAATATCTTTTACTAATGTTTCTAGTTGTTCAACTTTATTCATTCATTTCCCTTTCGCTGCGCCTGTTTCGCTTTTTTGTTCCAGTATCTGTCCTTACTTTCTTTGACTTTGTCCGGATTAGCTTTGCGCCATTTGCGCATATACTCCGCGCGCGCCTGTCTTCCTTCGCTTGTGAGCTTTTCCATTTCTTCCCCTTTCTTTTGCTTCGTTTATATCGTTAAAAAGACTGTATATTTTCTCTTTTCCTTTACATTTATTATAACATATATATAATCTAGCAATCTTCTATATATCCGGTAAAATTCAATAAAAAAGACTTGCATTTTTCGTGCAAGCCTTTTTATTGCTGTTTTTTTATTTTGTACGGTAGGACATCATTTTTTAGGCGCCAATATCGCCATGAAAATACTTATTTAAACTTATTTTTGACGCAATGGCGCGCTTGGGGTCTCGGCGCCACGGCTTAAAAATATCCCCCGCCAGCACCTTTTTAAGGGCCGATCTAGCGCCTTTTTATTTCCCGCTTCACTTGCTCATAAAAAACGCTATTATCCGTTAGCTTTGCAATGGTTTCGCAAGCCTTTAAAAGCAAATCTTTTGTATCCACGCCCGCTTTTACACCCTTTAAAATTTCAGCCTGTAACGCTTCTGCCTTTTGGATATTTATAAGATACTTTTTATAAACTTCTGTTTCGCGTTGCTGTTCTCGGCTTTGCGTCCTGGTTGTCGTTGTATTCGCGGGTTCTGAGCTTATGTTATTTAGTGCTGTAAAATCTAAATTCATGAGTAACTATCCTTCTTTAACTTTAACTTCTTTAAAGTAATTGAATCGCGGATAATAGTTATAATTCACTCTATTTCCTGTAGCCCCGTTCCGGTTTTTCAAAATCACTAATTCAATTTCTCTAGGCTCTTTTCTTTTGGCTTCGTCGACATCGAAATCTTTTGTCCCAGCCCCTTTAAGTTGTAATGCGATTAAACAATCTGAACCGTATTCAATCGCGCCCGACTCTTTAAAGGCCGCCATACTCACCTTTGAATTGTAACTATCCCTATTAAAGCTGCTAATGCCAATTACCGGGATTTTGTAGTCCCTACTAAGTCGTTTTAATTCAACAACATTTTTATCCGTGTTTTGCTTATCTGTCGCTCTCTCGTTGTAAGGTGCTAATATTTGCACATAATCGATAATCACAACCGGCTTATGACCTGTAAGGGCGATGTGTTTGTCTATTTGTTCTCTTACTTCTTTGGTACCTAAGTCCCCTAATCCCTCGATGATATAAATGTTTTTCGCGTACTGTTCATAGGCTTTAAAAGCGCGCTGTATAAGGGCGGTTTCTTCCTGGCTATAGTGTATGTACCTTTTGCCCGATGTAATCCCTCTGGCTGTTTTTGCGTTTTTCACGTCGCCTTCGTTCATCTCTACATCCTGCATTGTCAACCGGCTTACACTTTTGGATATCAATTCATTTCTGGCCATTTCGAGCGAAAAAATTAATACATCTTGCCCCTTCTGGGCGATTTGGTCCGCCATTTGTAAAATAAACGTCGTTTTACCTAATGACGATATAGCCCCGCAAATATAAAGGCCTTCATATAATCCGCCGTCTAATACGTCGTCTAATTGCTTAAAACCGGTGCTTATTGCTAGGGTATCAATACTTTCACCAATGCCATTTATAAAGTCTTGTAAATACGCATGGGCGCAAGTTTGAACATAATAATCATTTTTTAGGGCTTGCTGCTTTTGTTCTTCCAGATATTCGATATTTTGGGTGGCTTTAACGTCCTGTATAAATTTGTTTCTATCTCGCGCTAATGCTTCGTTAGGGTCTTTATATGAGCCGCTAATATTCACTTTGTAGTATTGCAATCTTCGCGCTTCCAGCTCCTGGCTTAAATGGTTCTCGGCTTTGCGTCCTGGCTCGTCTTGATCTAAAGCAAGGATTAACGGCACCCGCGGGCGCGTTTCATCAACGGCCTTTAAAAAGGCGGTTGTGTTGGTTACGCTTCCTAGCGCTATTGCGTCCGCGCCGGCTTCTATCACGCTTAGCGCGTCTATTTCCCCTTCAACAACGATAATGGGGTTTAAGGCCGTTTTTAGGGCGCTCACGTTAAAAATTGCGCTAGGCCCATATTTTCTTAATCTGTTGTCTTTTGATGCTGTAGCGTCTGTATTACGGGCCGTATAACTGTAATCGCTAGTCGGTATAATTACAGCTTGCCACTCTTTACCACCCGTTCCGGTTGTGTATTTTTCTTCATATCCGATTTTGAAGCGGTCTTGAATCTCTCGGCTAATCCCACGACTCGTTAAATAATCGCTTTTAGGTCTTTTTTGTAATTCATCAAAATAAGGGGTTAAATCACAGCGCTTTTCTTCTTTCGCTTCTTGAGCCTTTAAAAGGGTTGTTTCCGGGGTGCCATCAATCTTTATCCCGCAAAACTCATAAACCCGTGCAAATAGTCGTTTTTGATCTGTAATACCTTCTACTATGCTTACTAAATCGAAAATATCACCACTTTTTCCGCATGAAAAACAACGCCATGTATTCCCTTTGATTGAAAAGGCGCTTGTCTTGTTTTCATGCGTTCCGCTGCCGCAATTAGGACAAACAAATCTTCCTTGAGGGTCCTTTTCTAATTTTTGATTCGCATACTCTTTTAAAAATGGTTTCGCTGTAAGTTTCGCTTGTTCTCTGTTCATTCGTTTTCCTTTCCGCTTTGCATATACTGTTCTGTTTTTTGTTGGCTGCTCGCTGCCCGTTCGCTGTTCGGGCGGGTTCCTGGCTTATTTTATCAGGTGGCCGCCCCTGGCCTAAAAAGGGGCGGTTACCCTAATAGTACTAATAGTACTAATAGTACTGAGAATTTTTACCCCTAAAAAACGCTTTATATAAGGCGTTTTTAAAATGTCTTGCACCAGTAACTACCCCCTTTTGCACCAGTAACTACCCCCTTTTGCACCAGTAACTACCCCCTTTTGCACCAGTAACTACCCCCTTTTTTGCGTTTTTTTGTATTTTTTTGCATTTCTAAAGCGGGGCTTTTTCTTCTTTAAGGGTTACAAATAGCTCGTGTAGTTTATGGCTGCTTTGAGCGATAAATCATGTGTATACTTATAACACTATACATATATACATATACACATATTAAAATGGCTATATAAGGCGGGTTTGATGATCTCCCCCGCCTTGGTTTAACTTTTCTTTTTAAATTGTTTTTTGCGTTGTTGGCTTTCTTCTTTTTCTTTTGCACGACGCGCAAGCCGTTCTGTATTGTCTGGCGCGTCCTTTAATTTAAAAGTGATGTATAAGTTTTTAAAGGTTGGATAGTCTGTTATTTGCATTGCTTCCGCGTCTGTAAGTTTTACCCCTTTAGCGCGCGTATATTCCCAATCTTCTAATAGCCCTTTTGTAAGTTCGTCTAAAGAGTTTTCAAAAGGCTCTTTTATTCGTTCTGGCCAGCTTTTCCGCTGTTTTTTTACTGCTGCTATGTCTGGCAAATTTGTATATTTTAATAGTGTTTCCACCTTTAGCCGGTTAAAAGTTCCTATGATTTGGTTGTTATATTTATTGTAATGATTTGCCATGAATAACCCCATGCTATAGGCATTTGGGTTTCTGGCGTCTACAGCAAGCAAGGCTTTAGGGTATTGCGTCTGAGGATGTTGTACTAAGTAGTCCCCATATCCTGGGTTAAGTGTTACATTAATTTGCTTTCTTTCTAAATCAAACTCACTTAGAATTCGCTTTCGGTGAAGTTCTTCATTCTCTCCGTTCCAGTCAAGCGATATGTTATATAAAATGTTTAGGCTATCCGCTACTTTTTTTCTACCGTCTTTTCGCGCGTACGCGGCCCTTTTCTTTTCTTTCGCTGCTTCTTCTGGTGTATCAGTTTCTTTTTCTTCTATGTTGTGGCCGCAAGCAATTAAATAATCATCTAAGGGGATAGATACCCTATAATTAGTGGCTTTCTTATTCTTTTTGCTGTAGTCGTTTTGGTCGGTAAAAGATGACACTATTGTACTTAACAATTGATGAACACGAACTTCACTTTTGTTTTTTATTTTGTTTTTTAATTTTTGATAATCATTAAATATTACAGTAAGTTCGCCGCTTGTCGCTTTCGCTTCTCCGTTAATAGGGTCAAATTCTGCGTCCCTATAGTTGATTCGGGCTAATTGGTTTGTTGGCTTGCTGTTGTACATGGTCATGTAAGGCTTGAATATCGTACTATCTGGGTTTATCTGTTTCGTTTTTATTTCCACTGTGGCTGAGTTTATTGTATAGGGACTTGCGGCCACGGTTTGAAGTACATAATTTTCTAGTTGTTCAGCTTCTGGCAAGCCTTTTAGGGCTTCTATATGCTTATCAAGTACTGAGCGCTTTATAAAAGTAATTAAGCCTATTTCGTCCAATAAAAACGGGCTTTTTTCTGGGTTGAACTTAGCTTTTTTTTGTTTTCTAAATGCCTTGCTAAAGTCCCAGCGGCTGACACTAGAGAACAGCCCACTATTTGAAAGGTCGGCTATGGCTTTTTCTTCGCCTTCTCTGTCGCTTGGTAAAACACTTGAATCTATTCGTACATAAGCATAAATAATCGCATCCAGCGTCTTTTTTTTAGCGTCCTTTAATATGTCTTTTGAATTTTTTAGTTTATTAAAACGTGCATTGTCTAATTCTTCTATTAGTTCCTTAAAGCGCTGATCTATAGCGGACAACTTTTTAATGTCCGTTGCTTTAGCGTCCTTGAATAGCTGACTGTCTGAACCGTATTTATCCATGATAGCCCTAGTAATGCTAAGCGCTGCTAAGGCGTGTATATATTCTTTTTCTATCGCTAATAATTGCTCCCGTTCTTTAGGGGTATACGTAAAAATCATGTATTCCTGTATCCTTTCTGGGATTTTATTTCATGGCGATATGCGCTATAATCGGCATGTATGGATGAATGCATACGCATTTATACGTATTTATATGTAATTCCGCTTTGCATATACTGTTCTGTTGCTGTAATCCGTTTTCGCTGTCGGTTACAGCTTTTTTATGCTTTAAAAGCTTATGCATATACTTATATGTATACATTCATACATACATACACATACACATATACTCATGTATCGCTTTTATCCCTTTTTCTACTTCCACTAATGTTATTTTTTTGAAGTAGATAAAAATATTAGTTTTTTAGCTTTTCAGCTTCTTCATATAGTTATTTTCTGTGCCCGTGTTGGCAAACTCGATTAGGTTGGTTTCTGTGATTCTCCACTCCTTCCCAATTTTGGCGGCTTTAAGCTGCCCCGCTTTGATATAGTTGTATACACTTCTTCGAGATATTCTCAAAAACTTAGCCGCTTCACTTGGCGTGTAAAGTTTCATGTTTTCCATCAGTAACTCCCCTCTTTAGAGATATACTCTTTTAATATTTTGTTTATCAGCTCATTTACAGAAATGCTTTTCGCTGCTGCCAGCTCTTTTAGTGCTGCCTTTGTTGTAGGTTGTATTAATAGCTGTAGTCTTACGCTTTTTGTTTCTTGGGCCAATTTATAACCTTTTGGAACAATAAAATCTGGCTGCGCTGTTTTGCTAGGTTCTTGCACTTGATCTATCTTTTGCCTTGTTTCTTCGCTTATAAATTGCGTCGCTGTGCTTCTAAAACTTTTCTTTTCCATTGTTTTCTGAGCCTTTCTATTTCGCTAATAACTCCTCTATAAAGGCTTTGTAGTCCTTTGCTGCGTTGCTTCTGGGCGCATAACTATAAATATCTTGCTGGCGTGCTTGAGCTTCTTTAATGCTTATGCATTCTCGAATGGGTGTACTGAATAGTTGTGTATCCAATAATTGGGCTATTTCTTCTAAGTTTTCGCGCATATCTTTAGAGATGACGGCGCGCCCGTTATAACGTGTTATCAATATGCCAGCAATTACCAAATCCCGGTTACAGTACTTTCTAACGGCGCTTATAGCGTCATTTAATAGCCCTATTCCGTGTAAACTGTATATTTCAGCTTGAACGGGGATTATTGCGCTATCCGCTGCCGTTAATGCGTTTATGGTTAGTGTTCCTAACTGTGCTGGGGTGTCTAAGATAACGAAATCATAGTTATCTTTTATAGGCTCTAAGGCTTCTTGCAATCTGTATTCTTTGCCCGTGCCCGTTATGATGGTGTCCGCGTTTGCTAAGTCTGGGCTAGCCGGTATAACGTCCGCTTGACCTGTCTTTTGTATGATTTGGGCGGCTGCGGCTTTGCCAGTTAAAAAGTCTAAGCTAGATTGGATGGCTTGCGCGCCTAGTGTATAAGTAAGGTTGCCTTGGCTGTCTAGGTCAATATATAAGACGCTATACCCTTTGTTTTTTAGCCCGGCGCCTAGCGCCTGGGCTGTTGCCGTCTTTCCTACGCCGCCTTTACGGTTTACTACTGCTATGGTTTTGCTCATGGTTGGCTCCTTTTAAATACGCTGCCGGCTATAATTTCCTCGCATTTGTTATTGGCTCTCTCTAAGTTATGTGCATAAATTTGCGTCGTGCTAATGTCGCTATGTCTTGCAAATTGTGACGCTTCTTGTAAAGTTGCCCCGCCAATTAGTGCAAGTGTAACCGCGGTGTGTCTTAGGCTATGCGCTGTTAAACGCTCGCTATTAAGCCCGACTGAACGTAAATAACACTTTGCAATCCCGCTAATGCTTCGTGTTGATAGTCGTTTTAACGTGCTGTTATTGCTTAGAGATGTAAAAAGGGGCTGATCGGGTTTAACCTGTTCCGCTTGGTTTCTTAACATCAAATATTCTCTAATTGCTTGCTCTGTTTCTGGGCCTATCTTGATATAATCGGCCTTTTCATCTTGCCCCTTACCTTGCACATATAGCACGCTCGCAAGTCCTACAGTTCTTAAATCTTCCACGTTTGCACGATGAATTTCTATATCACGCAAGCCGCCTGTAATCATTAGGCACAAAATGGCGTAATCGCGGGTGCCTTGCATGGTTGACCGGTCGACGGCTTGCAAAATCGCTTGAACTTGATCGACTGTTAAAGCGTCTTTTTTATGGGTTCTGGTGATCTTTGCGCCCTTTAAATGCCGTGTAATATCCGGGTAAATTCCTTCCGTTTCTGTCCACTGAAAAAACAGCTTTACAGCCGTAATGTAGGCTTGAACTGTCGTGCTTTTATGCGTTGCTTTTAGTTCTTCTCGGTACTCGATTATGTCGTCACGCTGCGGCTTTGTAATCCCTTTGCGCTGTAAAAACCTTTCGAACTGTTTAAGATTCGTTGCATATGTTTGCGCGCTTTTTGGCTTAACGTCTAGAAACATAATGAACCGACTTATAAGGCTTTCAAAATCTTGTACTGCAAGCTCATTTTTATTTATTGTTACAAGCTGGTTACTTTGCTTCATGGGTTTTTATCCTTTTCTTTCTGTTTCTTAAATTATACCACATTTTCATATACCGAACATATATGAGCATAAAAAAACGCCCGTAAAGGCGTATAGTTGGGTTGCTGCACGCAAGGTTTTGCCACACTAATTTAAGATGTTTTTATCATCGCCAGCAGTGGCATTAGCTATTTTTAAAGCCAGGTCGATTCCGGCTGTAAACGCGCTAAAACATAATGTTACGAGGGATTGTTCAGTTATTTCAGTTCCCAATTCTTTCATATATCGAACAAGCACATCCCTTGATTCTTTGTCTAGCGTTATAAAATGTTCGTTCTGTTCAATGAGTTCATTTATCCACGATTCCCATAAAAGAATAACGGTTGCTGTATCGTCTTCTCGGTCTACGCCTAAAGCGTCCATTACATCAAAAAAATCATATTCTTCTAGCTCATTCAACTTAAATTGTTTTAGTGTTTCCATGGTTTGCTGTCCTTTCGTCGTTTTAATTATGCGTTATCTTGTGGCATTATTCTTCTTTTGGTATGTATAACCCAGCTTTTTCTAGCAGTTCCAAAGCTTTTTTAACATTATTCGCAATCGATTAAAAACATATTATGAATAACGCCGCATTTTCTTATGGATAAGCCAGCGTTTTCTTATGGATAAGACGAAACTGCAACCTTATATATATTTAAAAAAGGAATAAAAAGGATTTAAAAGAAGAACGACAAGTCCGTTCACTCCCCTTTTTTTATTCGTTTGTCGGTACTTTTTAAAAGTGCTGTAATAGGGCAATTTGAGCTTTCGTTTTAAACAGAGAATAAAAATTTATTCTGCTGAATAAAAAAATATTCTTTAGGATAAATTTCTATTTTGAAGAATAAAAAATTATTCTGCTTTTGCTCTTTGCTTCTCTGATCGGCATGGTTAACGGGTCCTTCTGGGGATATTTTTCAATAGTGGCCCCGAGAGCCC
>NFZD01007755.1_pt1 | contig 10179 bp, 20 predicted proteins | sample 1095381 | NCBI WGS metagenome assembly NFZD01 (sample SAMN03609891, study PRJNA323583) | gut metagenome | isolation source: feces | host: Rattus norvegicus | place: Denmark: Riget | collected 2013 | reverse complement strand
TTCTTTCATGGAGAACTGCTTAGGGATGAGCAATATGCTTGGTTAAAAGAACAGAATACCAAGGTGATGAAACAAGCCATAAGACAGATGCTGTCTGCTTATGATAGATTTTTCAAACAACATAATGGTTTTCCAAAATTCAAATCAAAGAAAGATAAACAATCAGCATTATTTCCATCTGAAGCAATTTCCAAGAAAAATACATTTGATAAAAGAGAAATAACATTAACACAATCATTTAAAAATATCAAATTCAGATGTTCTGATTTATATTTCAGTAGATTGCAAAGATATAAGGATATGATAAGAAGTGCTACCTTATCGAAAACCAAGAGTGGTAATTTCTTCTTATCAATTCTTATTGAATTGCCTGAATTTGAAGTAGTGAAATTCAAACAAACGAATGAAAGTGTTGGTATTGACTAAGGAACTTACATTGAATGACAGAGAATGGATTTGTCCTCAATGTGGTGAATATCATGACAGAGATATCAATGCTGCAATGAATATATTGATTGAGGGAGAAAGAATACTCAAGTCAAGTGCTTGATAAATTAAAGATATTAAGTAGGTAGCCGTACTACCGAATTTACGCTTGTGGACAATCCTCTTATGGATGACAGATTTACAGAAAATGTAAATGTACTAAAAAGTAATGATTGGTTGAAACAAGAAATAAAATATACTTAAATTATAGATTTTCGTAGAATTTTATATACGGTAAAGTGTCCTGTTAAAATGAAATGTATAGGAAAAATACAAATTGGATATACATTAAATTATTATGAAAATCGTCCAAAAGTTCATTTTAAATATTTGGAGAGATATTAAGATTTATTAAGAATAAAAATTTGCATAACTCAAAAAAAGTTTATATCTTTGCATTATCAAAATTAAAGAGGATATAATATGAAAAAAGAAAACAAAAAAGTATATATTTTAACTAGAATCTATAACGGAAGTGATACTGATGTTTTGGGTGTATATGAGGACAAAGATGTACTATTTAATGACTTGAATGATTGGTTATCAGAATATTATAGTGAACAAACCAATGACGAAGAAGATGAATATTTGTCTAAGGATGAGTATATTGAAAACATCATTGATGGTTTGAAAGAATGTGATAAATACTATGAAGAATTGTTTGATGAAACATTCTTTATTTCGGCACAAGATATGAATACAATGTATTAACAATATTAATTTATATAAAAAATATGGAACATAGAACGTACACAAAAATCAACACGCTTTATAAGCGTTATTGTGAGGGTGAACTGAAGAATTGCATTATTATCGGTGATTATTCTGATAAGGAAACAGAGTATTTGAAAGATAATAAGTGGCTTTGTTACGAAAAGATTGATGGTACAAATATGTCTTATTATTGGGATGGGCATAATATGGAAATTCACGGAAAGAGTGAAAGCGCACAAATTCCTGCTCACCTACTTAATAAGATGAAAAGTATCGTTACTTCTGAAATGTTGGCAGATGTATTCCCTATTAAGTACGATGAGAATGGAAATGAAATTCCTATGAATATCCGTATCTATGGAGAAGGATATGGTAAGAAAATCCAAAAGGGTGGTGGACGATATATTAGTAATGATACTGATTTTATCGTATTTGATATTAATATTGATGGATGGTGGCTTTTGCCTGATGCGGTAGAAGAAATTGCTAAGAAACTTGGTTTGAAGGTTGTTCCGTTTATTGGTGAAATGACTATTGAAGAAGCCGAAGAATACGTTAAAAACGGATTTAAGTCTTGTATTTCAGAAGATAATACATTGATGGCAGAAGGACTTGTATGCCGTCCTAAAGTTCCTCTATTCAAGCGAAATGGTGAACGTATTATTGTAAAGATTAAGACTTGTGATTATGAAGCGTTAAAGAAGAAAACTGATAAAATTTAACATTATTAAAATATGAAACTATTGATCGCAAAAATTATTTTAGGATATGCGATATTTGGATTTATATTTGTTATCACTCTTTTGGGTATGTTTTTATGTGGATGTGAAGTAAGTCCAAAACTTTTAATGGCATCTTTAATTATTAATGGCTCTGCACTTGTATTTAATCTATTGAATATGTCAATACCATACGAGTAAAATATTATGAAGGTACGAATAAAACTCGTACCTTTTTTTATAAAATAATAGTTTAAAAAATATGATATTACCGATTTTTATTTTAGGTTATTTAGCCGTTGTACTTATTACATTTTTTACTATAACGAAAAAGGCAATAGTTAAAACCGATAAAAACTATAAATTTACGATATGTTTATATTGGTTGTGTGTTGTAATGTATTTTATTGCTTTTTTATATCTTGTATTTATTGTTTTTTAACTAAAAATGTTTGCATAGTTCAGTTATTATTCTTATCTTTGCAGTGTAATTAAAAAACAGATATAATATGACACAGAAAGAAAAAGTTGAGTTGTTTTTGAATTGGTTATTTGAAGGAACCCCCATAATAACACTTGCGTTAGTTAGTGGTGGTAATAATATTAAAAGAAATTAATTAAAAAAAAAAATAAACACTATGACGATTGGATTAGCATTTCTCCTTTTCTGGGTACTTCGTATTTTTGGTAAAGTTATTTACATTATTGAAGAAAAAAATGGTGGCACTAGTTGTGGTTCATTTATTATGGGTACAATAATCTTTATCATTTCAGTTTGGTTTGTTGTTAGATTTTGGAATGTTAAACATTTAAAAGAAAATGTAAATTAAAAATGGATAAAGAACTATATGATTGGTTAAAAAGAGAATTTATATATTCTAATTTGCCAAAGTATCATAAATTGTTTAAGGTATGGGTTAACAACATTAATAAAGACCAAATAGACGGATTTACTAAGCAAATGGCAATTCAGAAAGAAAAACTGATAGGTAGTGAACGATGGGGTATTATATCTCAAATTAATCTATCTAAATATAAAAATATGGATTAACTTTTATTAACGCAAATAATTTGGTAGTCATAGAAAAAATGACTACCTTTGTTGTATAATAATAAAAATGATTATGGCAGATATACAATACTTTTATCTTGGCAAAGACAGCCGTTCTAATAAGTTGGAAGGTACTTCTTTCAAAGCCTATAAGTATAAGGATAAAGAAACGAAGAAAGTTACTTTCTATCCTATTATTCCAGAGTTTAATAATGAATTACCGAAAGAAATCTTTATATATGGCATTGGATGGAAAAAAATCGGTAAAAATATGGTAGAAATACCTATTTTTGATAATAATTCAGAACATTGGGATGAGTATATAGACAAATATGGTGTTTATTGTCTATTTTATTCTATTGATGGGTCAGATTATGGTACAAGGGATTGTTGTGCTATCAGAAAGCAAACAGAATTTAATTCGATTGTTAAGTATGGAATTACAGATTATGTAGGTTTTATGAACAACTTTATGGAATTTCATAAAATTCAAGTAAGCACAATCATAAATAAGTATTTGCCCTTGATTAAAGAGTATGGTAGTGTATATAAACCCGAAAATGAATTGATAAATGAGTATCAGTTTACACCTTGTTATACTATGGTATATTCGTTCTTTTCAATGAAATATAGTCCAAATGTATTAGTTGATGATGAACGGATGGAAAAACTTTATAGGGATTACAGAAAAGCGGAATTACGTTCTAAAAGCGATATGTATAGAGAATATATTGCTTTGAAAGATTTATGTGTTCAAAAGTATAGAGAATTAACTGAAAAATATGGTAGTTCTTTCAGTTATTATACTGATGATAAGAATGTTATAGAATATCTTAATATTAAAGATAAGACGCATAAGTTATTTTGTGAGGTAGAGGATATTATCAATACACAAATTAACAAGGAAATAGATACGGATAATGATGTATTTCCTACATCTGTTAATGATAGAATCGGTTATCTGTTTGGTAATGAAGCACAAATGATATATTCTGATTTAGTTAAAAATTATCTTTAACATACTTTAACTTGAAATATTTTGCATAGTCAAATATTTTTGTTATCTTTGCAGTATGAAAACGATAGAGAATTTTCAGAAGATAGCACATAAGATTACTTGTGTATTGCACGAAATAACAGGTATTTATCATCCGTTGTTTGTCAAGGGTATTAATGGTGTCTATTATTTAGTAGATGAAAATACTGGCGATATTTGCTGCGGAATATGTGAAATAAGTAATGTCAAAGGATATAGTGAAAATGATTTTGAAATATATCTGAATAAGTTACTTGTGAATTTTGAAAATATTAAAAGTAAAATTTAAATACGTTATGTGTATTCTTAAAAGTGGCATGGGTGTCATCCTCTCCAATGGGGAAAAGTTAATTGTAGTTAATGATATGTTAATTAATGAAAACGTATGTATTAACTTAAATAGTTATAAGAATTATATCAATACATATAATTCACATTTGAATATTGAAAAGGTTTATAAACATGTGTCTGATAAATTTGATGTAATTAATTATGGATATATGTATGGTATCTTGAAAGATATTGAAAAAAGTGAATTGTTGTTCAATTATGATAAGTATATTATCAAACTATTGGATTATTCATACGAAATAGGAGAGAAGGAATATGTTTGTACTTCTTTAAATGAAGCAATCGAAACGTATAATAATGTAGTTAAAGAAGTATTGAAATATAAAGATAAATTTCCGTTAAATAGTTGTATCCTAGTATTCGATGATATTGGCTATAAGGCAACTATTGTTACTTCTGATAGTAAACATTTAGAATATTCTGGAAGTGTGGACACATATATTTCAGTTATAATGAAGAAAGTAGGATAAACAATAATTAAAATTATATAGAATATGAGAAAGTTAATTGGTACGATTGTAATCATTTTGGTATTGTGGGTGGGATTTTTTGGTTGTGAAAAGTATAATATTGAACCGTTTATTCTTAATTGGTTTAATAGTGATGAACCTGCAAAATTGGAGAAGAAAATCAAAAAGGTTAATAAAGTTTTGAAGGAAAAAGAAGATACTTTCAAAAATGTAACAGAAAGCATTAATATCGAAGAATAATGATTTTTATGTACTCAAATGAGTACAAGAGGATGTTTTATAATAAAAAATAATAGATAATATGAAAAATAAATTTTGGGATATAATTGAAGAACTTGATTGGAAAGGTGCTTGTAAAGAAACGGAACGTCCGTATGTAATTACACGTGAAAGATTTAAGAATATTATTAAGAAATTTGATAGTACATTCGGTTCTGAGATTGAAAAGACTGCAAAAGCATATCGCCAAATTTTGCTTATAAAACTAAGAGAGTATTCATTTGAAAAATATGATGACAGATATGTATTTCCACGAGTAAGTGATGATAGTTTGTGGGATTTGACTGCTCATATTGTTGGTTTGGGTGAAAAGGGCTATAATAATATTATGGAACATCCTGAACAAATAGTTGATTATCTGAATGAATATAAAGAGAATTTTGAATATACGTTCAATATTAAGTAAAAAATATTATGGCAGAATTTAAAGATAAATTATTGGAAAAGTATACAGACAAACCATTTGCTGTTGGCGATGATGCTAAAATAAGTCGTAGTTTGTTTACTAACAACAATAATGATACAGAAAAATTTGTCAATGTTAAAATTGTAGATGTTTTAGATAACAACAAATATAAAGTACAACAAGTTAATAAGTATGAAACTTATGGATTTTCAGATGTTGTTATTGTTGATAAAGATGATTTGCATAAAGACTTTTATACTATCGGTCATAATCCATTTAAATTTAATGGCTATTTGAGAAAACTTGAGAGAGTTCAATTTGACCTTTCTGGAATTTTGTTAGATTTGAATATTTCTTCAAAAGTAGATCCTTATAAGAAACACGAATATGTAATTAAGGGTTTTACAATTCCTGAATATAATGACAATCCTTACATTTATGATGAGAATGGTAATAAAGTTTATTATCAGCGAGATTATGTGTGGTCAGTAGAGGATGAACAACTTTTTATTGAAAGCATCTATAATGGACTTGATTGTGGTAAAATCGTTATTCGTAAGCACGATTGGAGTTATCTTGAAAAGTGTGTAGTTAATGGCAATACCGAAGGTTTGGCTTTCAAAGATATTGTTGATGGTAAACAACGTATTCACACGCTTAAAAGATTTTTGAATGACGAATTTAAGGACTTGCACGGATGCTATTATTCAGATTTATCAAAACAGGCAATGCACCAGTTTGATAATAGTACAAGTTTAACATATCTTCGTCTTACAAAAGATGCCACAGATAAAGATGTCATTGAAACATTTCTTATGGTTAATTTTAGTGGTAAACCTATGTCAAAAGAACATCTTGACTATGTACAGAAAATTAAGGTTAAAGGTTAATTCTTTAACTTTAATTATGATAAAATAAATTTGGTTATTCCATAAGATATGGTATATTTGTAGATGTATATAATATGGTGAAAACTAAGGGTATAAAGAATATCAATTTCAAATTGATTGATAATAAACAGAAATGGTGTTGGATAAACGATGATGATGTTGATGATAACATGTTAACACGTTTGTTTAGGGCATTGTATTTCGCAACAACTTATAATGCACAAGAAGAACTACTATCAAAGGTAACAATAAATGAAGGACGTAATAGTTCGGCAATATGTACGTTGCAGTTTAATTGTAATGATAGAAATGTAATGGTTCAAGAATGTAAGTATGTGAAGAACGAGAATAAATATAAACGAGGGAAAAATATTGGAGTAATTAAAATTTAATAATAAATGAGTAGTAATATTTCATATAAAATAAACTTTAACATTATTGGAGATACTAAATCAGTATTAGAAAAATATATTATTGATAGTCTGTTTAATATCGTATGGCTGAAAAGAGAACATATTGATATACCAACTGCACAATATTGTGATAATATTCGAGAACTTAAACGTAAGTATCACGGACAAACATACATGTTCTATTCGTTTAAGATTGTAAATGATAAAATCACCCTCTGTGATGACGATGAAGATAGCGATGGAATAATTCTTGTTTCCAAGAGAGATGCAAGAGAACGGAATCATATTCTAAAATATGATAAGATAAAAAATGTTAAAGATTATGTAAATGATGAAATTGAAAAATTTGTTAATTTTATTAATTGCTTTTTAACTTCTTCCCCAATATGTTGCTCTTGTGAAATATTAGATAAAAATAATAATGTATTAGATAACATATCAGATATTATCGCTGCTAATGAAGATGAAATGAAAAGGTCAATTCTTAATAAAACTAAAATAATTGAAAAAGAATTTGATGATTTTATAAATACGGTTAATTTTAGATTTGATTTTAAATGAAATGAATAAAAAGTTTATTAAAAATTTAGTATGTTATTTAATAATGGCATTGGTAATGCTGTTATCTTGTTACACGTTATGCCATATGGACAATAACAAACAAAAGTGTAATGAACATTGTGAACTAAATCACATTTCAATTGGAATGGATTCTTTAAGTGCGGTCAATGTTCTTAAAGAAAAATGGTATAAGACTTGTCAAGTAACTGAATGTTATATTCCTTTTGAAATTAAAGGTGATAGTATCGGATATACTTACTATAAAAATAATGAATCATTTTTCATTAAAATAAAGAATAGCAAAGTATATGATATTTCATTTAGTACAAACAGTAAAAATAAACTAAATTATTTAATTGCTGATAGTATGATAGTGGTGAAGAATGATGAACCATTTAAATACATCGGAAAACATATTATAATTGAGTATAATGGCAAGAATACTTACCATTTATATGAAAAATGATACTCTATGTACTCAAATGAGTACTTTAATGTATTAAACTATGGATAATAATAATAATAAATGTATCGTAAATTGTTTTATACGTAAGAATACTGAAAAGTTACGTAAGGAGTTAATAAAACTAGGTTATAAGCAAGTAGAGAATGGTGTTGCAGAATGGCATATTCCAATAACAGAACTTTCATATCTGGAAACTGGCTATAGTAAAAATAACGGTAATTACTTTATTGGAGTTAATGGATATTGGTATAAAGGTATTGTTAATTGTGAAGATAATGAAACCTTGTTTCTTGCTCTTGCTGCCTTAAGAGAAGATGATGATTATATGCAGTGGTTCACAGATGGTGTTCACTGGGAAAGATATCCATTACAAGGAACTATAACACAAGATATGATTAATAAATGGAAAGTACGATATGCAGAATTAAATCATACCTATATTCCACATAAGGCAACAATTGGAGAAATCGTCAAACATTTTAAAAGCACATAAAAATTTTTATTGTAAAAGAAGTTTTATATAGAAATTAAAATCATAAATTCTATGAGTGAAGTAATAAATCGAGTTAAAGAAATGTTTACAAAGACAGAGGAACCACTTACAGCACAAAGAGCGTGGATAGAAACGACCTATGGTTCAGGCTCGTATCGTCCAATTGAAAAAAGAATTACTGAGAAACAGGAATATATCAAAAATATTATTAAGGGAAAGTTTTCTGATGGAGTAAGCGTAGGAAACGTAAGTTCAAGGTCATATCGTTGTGTAATTGATATTGATGAAGACCTTAAAGACCATACAGATGAGATATTTGAACCTTTTATTAGTGGTGGATTTAATATTATTAATCTATCTGATTATATTGAAGAAGTAAAAGATGAAAATGTATTTCTTATCTCTTGGAAAAATGCGTTTGATAAATATGAAGAAATTTTAAAAAAGTAAAAATATATACCACTGGTTGCTTAATTCATAAAGAAATTTATATTATTTTTAATCATTTTAATAAATTTTAGAACATTTGCAATAGATTTATTTTAAAAATTAATTAAACAAAAAAGTAATTATGCTACATACAAAAATTCTATATTCATATAATGATATTATGGTAGAACCTTGTGTTCTATCTGAAGTTAATTCACGAAAAGAATGTAATCCTTATATTGATAAGGAGAATAAAATGCTACCTATATTTACTGCACCAATGAGTACTGTAGTAGATACATTAAATTATCAATATTTTGAAGATAATGGCATTTATAGTATTTTACCGAGAAATATTGATTTGGTAACAAGAATAACTTATGCCAAATCAGGTAAATGGGCTGCGTTTTCACTAAAAGAATTTAAGGAGTTGTGTTTTAATGAATATGATAGTATTCATGAAACTCCTTGGAAAGTTCTTATTGATGTGGCAAATGGGCATATGAAACAGTTATATGAGGCAGTTAAATATGCCAAAGAGTTGCACGGTAAAGATAAACTTATTGTTATGATAGGAAATATCGCTAATCCAGAAACTTATTTTGAATGTTATAAATATGATATTGATTATGTAAGATGTGGTATCGGTGGTGGTTCTGGCTGTATCACTTCAAGTAATACATCAATTCATTATCCAATGGCTTCACTTATAAATGAAGCATATGAATTGAAATTGAATACATATCATAACAATAACTATTTGAAAAAAGAATGGGATGAAATGCCTAAAATTATTGCCGATGGTGGAATACGAAACTATTCTGATGTAATTAAGGCATTATCTTTGGGAGCAGATTATGTGATGATTGGTGGTTTGTTTGCTTCATGTATTGAAAGTGCAGGAGAAACGTATCGTTTATATGAAGATGGTAGTACATATTCTTGGGGTCGTTTGAAATATGATACTGATTGGAATTCATTCCTAAAATTAAATAGAAAAAATATCATAATGAAAGAGTTTTATGGTATGGCTTCAAAAGAAGGACAATGTTCAATCAATGGTAAAAAGACCAAGACTTCTGAAGGAATACATAAAGATTTTCGTGTAAGTGGTACTGTACCTCAATGGGTAGATAATATGGCTTCTTATTTGTGTTCTGCAATGAGTTATTGCAATGTTAAAGATGTTATGGACTTTAATCCTCAACACGTTATTTGCAATGTTATCTCCAATAATACACAAAATGCAATTAATAAATAAAAATGATTGACGTTTTTAATAAAATTTTTGAAGAATATGAAAATGACTTACAAAATTTATTAGACAATAATGGTAAGTCATTATTCATTTCTGAACTTTTTGAAGCACGTGGTACAAACTATGATGCTTTTAAAACAATTATAGACACAATGAC
>NFZD01008926.1_pt1 | contig 10186 bp, 11 predicted proteins | sample 1095381 | NCBI WGS metagenome assembly NFZD01 (sample SAMN03609891, study PRJNA323583) | gut metagenome | isolation source: feces | host: Rattus norvegicus | place: Denmark: Riget | collected 2013 | reverse complement strand
CACAGATTCTTGAAATTTACATGTCTAAATTAGTCATGTAATTATTAATATCAAATAAACTTATAAAGGTTTTAAATTAAAGCTTATAAATCTTACAGATTTACATATGTACTATAATCATTTATCTCTGAAGGAAGGGGTAATTCCTTCCAATAGGAGTTCTCTCCATAAAAGCAGACTCCAATACTTTTATCAGCTATTCCAAATCTGTTTTTGAGAATCTGAATTAGCCTGATTCTATCTTTTAGTTGTCGTACATCATATCCTTCACATCTAGCCATTTTTTCTCTAAACGGATGGAAGATTCCTATAACAGTCTCTGCTGCTTGTGCAGGACCAGAAGAGTCAGAAAGGTCGTCTAATTGCAGTAATGAAAATCCGCCCTGCCTTCTATCCATAGACTTAAAATTGCGATTTAATTGTTGTACTATATTAATAGTAAAGGAACATTTATTTCTAAAGTGAATTAAATAATCGCATGCTTCGTCTATTTCTTGTTTAGAAGTATGCCCACTAGCTACTGAAAGTAATTTAATATGATCTACTACAACCATTAAATATTGTTGGGGATTGTTAGGAACATAATCTTCTTTTACATACTCCTCAGTTTTTTCAATTTCTTTATAAGTACCAAATTTTCTACTCCACTCTTTACAGATAGCATATAACCCTTTAGCTGTAACAGGCTTATCTATAATTTCGCATCTACTTTCAAAAATAGTAAGCCATTGTTTTGCTTCTACAATAATTTCGTAATTTTCTTCTGAAAGAGTATCTGTTAATGATAAAATTTGATCATAAGAAATAACTTTATTATATTCTTCATAAATATATGTAGAAAGAAGTTTAGCTAACAAAACTTCCGCACTCATTTCAAATGAAAAAAGTAAATAATGAATATCCAATTCTGGATTTCTCATATATTGTTGAAAAGTTTGAAATACTTGAGTATATAACACAAAACTAGTTTTACCTGAACCTGAATCCCCGGCAGCTACTGTAAGCCACTTTCTTTGAATTCCATAAATAAGTTTATCTAGTTTAGGTAAACTAGTAGATAATCCTGAATTTAATCCTTGTTTTCCCCTTTCAATACTATTATAAAGATTATCTACTATCATACTAGTTCATTAGTTTCAAATGTACCTAACCCTTCTTCTTTATAGTGTTTAAGGGTATCCCACTGCCTACTTATAATAAAATCACATAAACCACTATGAATTAAATTATTCTCTTTTCCAAATTCTATCAATTCTAGGATTTCTTTATGCTTTTCTGGATCAAACTTAATTGATTTCCCATACTCAAAACAAAAATCATCGAATGTTTTAAAGTTCTTTGCTATATTACGAAGAGAAAAAGTTTTTCCATTTATTACAGTGTAATATGGATAATTATTAAAGAGTTCTGTTCCTAAATCTTCAGAATGTTGATAAAAAGATGTAATAACTCTTTTATTAAACTCTACATCATTAGGCTCAAAAATAGTTCCTTGTTCAGGAACTTTATAAGATTTAACAATAATTCCTTTTCCTTGCAAGGATATAAGTAAATCTCTAATACTACAATTTAATTTACTTTGAGTAAAGAATTCATTTAAGTATTCTTCGTGTCCGTTTTGAGACAATAGGATTAGTTTCATTAGAAACAATTCATCCGCTGTTAATTGATACTTAATCATAAATTGAATTTCTCTCTCAATACTAAATTCAGATGTTTGCATTAATAAATAATTGTTTAAAAACATTATCTGTTCTAGTAAAGTCGGATAAGACGGTTAGAACACTTATCAATGCAGAATTTTTAATTAAAATCTAAGTCCTGTAAATTTTTCTTGTGTTTTTATAGGCTTATCAATAGCCTTATTATCCAAGATATCATCTAATTCTTTTTCATTTATTTCAATATAATCCATTCCTTCAGAAGCTTTTTTATACCATTTCTCATCTTGACCTCCTTTAATAACTAAAGTAAATACTTCTGTAACCTTATTTGGTTCAAATCTAATCCCTCGACCTATTGTTTGAACTTTACTAGTTTTGTCAGAATTAAATCCAGTAATAATAACTAAATTAATTCCAGGACAGTCGTATCCTTCTTTAGCCATTTTAGAATTATGTAAGACGTTTCCTGGCCCGCTTTTAGCGAAATCTTCAAGAATCTGTTTATTTTCTTTTGTAGATTTTCTTGAATGAATTATATATCCATAACCATATGCTTCACATTGTTTTATACTACTATTAAATGTTATTGCTTTAGTATTTTTCCTTGCCTCTAAGATTTTTTTAGCTATTTCAATCTTCTTAGGATGATCAGCAATAAATCGTTTTCTAAACTGCATTGCTTTATTCCAAGCAAATGCCTTAGCACTAACTTCTTTAGTTGTATATCCCATCTGTTTAGCATATTTATTTCTAAAAATTGCGTCGGTACAGCATTTCATTGCTTTATCCCATTCAAAATTAAAGAAAGCAAAAGCACTCATAAATGTTTGATTAGCTTTATTATATTCAGTTAAATCAACATCTATAAATACTTTATACTCCCTATAGGGAGAAACCCATCCATTTTCTTCAGCTTCCTTTATTGTAACTGCATCAAATACAGGGCAATACTTATCAAGTATTATTTTTTCCCTTCCATCTAATCGCTCATATGTAGCAGTTAATCCTAATATAAAAGTAGGATTACAATTAAGAAAAACTTTACTTAAAGTAGACGCCGCGCATCGGTGCACTTCATCTAGAATTAAGAAATCGCATTTAAACTGCCTCTTAGCAGCAGTATTTAAAATTAAAACATCCGAAATATTTGAAAAATTCCGGATGTTTAATTTCTCTTCCCATTGTTCCTGTAACACTTGAGTAGGAACAACAACTACTACTTTTATATTGGGATTTTTTGCTAATACTCTTTGAATAGCATCTAAAGCTGTTTTTGTTTTCAGTTATGTTATCATATGGGTTTTTATCCATATTTCTATATGTTACCATATAGCTCCGCGTACATTTTCATCCACTTATTTCAGTTGGGATGTCGGACACTCTTGGAGATATTATATTCTTTTCAGGTTCAATCTCTACGCTGTACGATGATTTAGACTCTTTAATTTCTAAATTTATCTCGGTATTATCCATAAATGGAGATTTACCGATATTGCCCGATAATTATCTATTTAATTCCTTAAATAGACGGCTCTGTATTTGGTATAAACTTATTTGAATAATAAATTTTTACATTAGGAAAATTCTTTGGAATATATGGATGATCTTTTGTACTAAAATTATTTTTCTTTATCATTGACCTTGAAATTCCAACAAATTTGGCACATTCTTTTGTATTTCTATGGTAAGTATAAATTCCATTTTCTTCTGAAATTAAATACAAATTAGAGTGACTTAAACATTTTTTAAAATTTTTATCAATTAAGTTGTGTAGTTCAGATGTAGGAACTTCATAATTAAAGATACAAAATTTTCCTTTTATCACAGAATCAAATGCAAACCCTCCCTTTCTATAATTCAAATCTTTACATGTGTCAGCCATATTTTTGTAATTATTATATAAAGTATATGTATTAATATCATATACCCAGCATTCTTTCCATGCGTGATTTTGCCGATAAGTTTGAATTTCTCCAGATTTATATTTTGCTTTTAAAGTATTTGATATTTTTTCTTTAGTTTCTTCAGTACAAGCATGTCCAGAATTAGCTACTACATTTAAAGTTAAATTATATTCAGGAGATAATGAAGTTATATAATATTGTTCTCTTTCAAATTTATTATCAATAGAACAAAATTCTAGTATTCCATATTCAAAAGCATCGATCCATATTTATCCCAAGATGCTTGAAGATGGGCATTATGACCTTTCTTACGATTAAGAATATGTATATGCTCATGTAATCTAGTATAAACATCATTACTTGATCCAATATATCTTTTTCCATTTATTAAATTTACTATACAGTAAATTCCACATTTTCCTTTTAAAAATTTATTTACCTTCTACATAAAAATTATTAATTAATTATAAATTAATAATATAATTTATAATTAATTAATAATTTTAAGATAAAGTTTTTTTAAAACATTTAATCTACTTCAAGATTATCTTAATAATTTATAATTTATACAGCACCAAATCCTGTGCACGCAATACATGTCCCGATACAATTAACTTTCTTCCAATTCTCTATTATCTGTTCCTGTCTCTGACTCCGGGTCATAAATTTTAGGTATATTATAAGTATCAAAAAATTCAAAAAGACTAGGAAAATTAGATACAGTTTCTGGTGAATTATAAATAGTACTTACATATCTAAATCCAAGTGCCTCTTTCCAGAGATGTTTATGAAATATTATTTTTTGATTCCAATCAACGAAATTATTATTAAATATAATTTGGGCCAATTGACCCTTTTGAGCTTCTGCACTATATCTAGAAAAACAGTACATAAAATCTTTTGTACTATTACATCCAAAAAGATTTAAGAAATATTTTCTAATAATATTATTCCTAAATTCTGAAAATCCTTTATCATTTATCTTAAATGCTGCTTCTATGCAAATAGAAGATAAATCATGTAAAACAATAGTTTCTAATGCTAGATTTCGTTGTTGTATATCTGAAGAAGATAACATTGATAAAACATTTTCTTTAGCATCATCAGTAAATTTAGGCAATTTACTATTGGTATATTCAACTAACTTATAAAAAGAAATAATCTTATCAGTACTATTTTGTACTAATTCTATATCATTCTCAAATATATTTCTATTAATTTGTATTGCTGGTTTCCATTCGCCAGGAAATAATCTTTTTGCAGTCTCAAGAGGTAAATTTACTTCTTGTAAATTAGATTCAGATATAAAGTAATATTTACAATAATCGCTTTGTTCATTATAAATATAATATCCAGTATCTTTTTTATAAAGATTGAAAGAATTAGGAAATGATTTTCCATCTACAATAATTTTATCAGCTTTAGCAATTTTAATAGTTCTCTTTATATTAATATTAGGAACATTAAAAATATTTATAGGAAATAAAACTTTGTCAGATAAATAAATTTTATCATTTTCCTTAATACTTGCATTTGATATTTGATCTAATTTTTGTTTAAAATCTTCAAAATCAGTATCACTTTCTATAGTAAGAATACACGGATCATTACCTTCATATTTTCCAGTAAGTGTATACAGAAATCCTGCATCGAATTTTACTATTCGATAATAATTACATGGTTTTTTCATTATGCAATAAGTTTAGATTGAACTTTAGGATTAAGAAGAAGTTTTCGACATTTTTGAGGAAATTTATCACAGAGTTCTTTAATTAACATATAAATAAGATCTTCTGTTAATAGTAATTCATTAGAATCAACTATATCATTTATTCTAGTAACTACTTTATCAATATTTTTCTTATCTGAAACAGATTTTCTAACATAGTTAATAAGTCTCAAAGTAAGAACTGAAGCAATATCTGCTCTAAACATTCCATCTTTTATAACATTATCTTTTAATTTAATTTCAGTATCTGCCCAAGTACCTGATACTATTTCTTCAGCAGTCATTAATTTATCAAGATTATTATTAATAAAAGTAATAAACAATTCTCCGATATTGGTATTATTACCAAAACAACCTTTTGCTATATAAGATATAAGATCGAAAGAAGAATCAGAAGATAAATTAGAAATACCATCTAAAGCCGAAGCAAACATGGTATATGTCCTTGCATTAATTTGTTTAGAAGTATCAAAAATTTCGGGATGCAATAACATAAAGTTAATAGCCTCATTTCTTAAATTATTATTATCCATCCATTCTCCATATTGAACAGGATCAAAATCCAAATAAAAATTAATCAATCGAGAACTTTGAGCAGCATCCAACGAAGTTACTGAATTCTCTCCATTATCAGGATTAGAAGTTAAAAGCAAATGAGTCTTTTTAGGAAGTTTCCATGAAATATATTCATTAAACTGAATCAAACTCATAATAGCTTGCATAAATAAACTTGTTGCTCGATTAAAATCATCCAAAACAAGTAGAACTTCTTGATCTTCATTTTCAGGAACCCAAGAAGGAACTGCATAACTCATTCTAGGAGAGCAATTAGAACAAAGTTTATAACCTAAAAGAGAGTGCTCTTCAATAAGTTTTTCAGCAATCCAACATTCATCTCCTTCTGGAGAATACATCATAAACTCTTTAATTGGAACTCCAATAAGATCACCTACTTCTTCTAGCGAAGAAAGCTCAACTCTTACGTATTTAGCATCTCGTTCTTTAGCTATTTCAGCAATAAGACTAGTTTTTCCAATTCCAGGATCTCCTTCAAGTCCAATAGAAAGTTTAGATTGCCCTTTTTCAACTAATTTAAGATTGTTATCTAACAAGTAATTAATAACATTTTTTGCTTCTTTTATTTTCATATTATTCAATAGTTTTAGGTACACATATTTTATATCCGGGATATTGACTATTTTGATCTCCATTAGAAGAAATTACCCAACAAAATTTACCCATTGGGTGAATATTATTCAAAGGAGCATATCCATCAGTAAACATAATACCTAATGTATATTTTTTTCGATTATTATTAAAATAATTAACAAACGGTTCAAAATCAGTTCCTCCTCTTCCTGATACGGCATTAGGAGTTTTACCTTTATATTTATACTGAACGTTAAGTTTAGTATCAAATTCAATTATATCTATATCAGCTCTTGCTTTCCAAACATGATAAATTTCACTAAAAAATTCATCGAGATCTTCTTGTCCAATAGATCCAGAAGTATCAACACCAACTAAAATAGTATGTTTTTTAGAGAGCTTATGTCCCAAAGCACCTTCAAATCTAGTAGATTCTTTTCGTCTAGTACTTTTAGGTAGACAATCAAAAGAAGTTGCTAAAAATTGTCTAAACAATTTTTTCCAATTAAAAATAGGTTTTTTGAAAGTAAAGAGTCCGTCAATAATAGCGGTTATTTCTCCTGGAAGATTTCCTCTAGATACTCCTTCTGCTGCAGCTCTAATATGATATTCTAATTGAGTTCGCATTAATTCAGGAGCATGAGTTATATTTAGATTCCAAACATTATGTTCATTTTCATAATTATTTAATTCATTAAGAACATCATTTACATCATTTCCCCAAATATTATTATCAATATTTCCAGATACTACATCATTTAACAAATCTAAATAATAACATGTTCCTTGTTTTTTTTGCAAATATGGATGATTTATAAAAACCTGTACAGATCCATCATCTGGCCAGCATTCTTCATCTATATAAGAATTAACTTCTAAGTCAAAAGCCATTTGCAAAGCTGCAAAAGATTTAGCTTTTGATCTATAAAATTCTACTTCGGAAACATGAAAAAAACATAAATGTAGTATATTATGTTTAATTAAACCTATTTGCTTTTTCTTATCAAGCTTTTTCCAATAATCTTGATTTATAAGTAATTTATAATTAAGACCATCAGGAGCAACTCCCATTTGTTTAACTTGTTTAGACCAAGTCCGTTGAAGTCCAGCAGCAAATAAGCTATAAAAAGGCTCAGTCATCATAAGCCTTTTTATAGCATTTGAAACACTTTCCATTAATATGGCAAATTAAGATTAGCAACAAGAAATTTATGAACCAAATTATCAGAAGCTCCTTCAAGATCTGGATCTTGAGAAAGATCTACTACAACATTTCCGTATAGATCAAGAACTTGCTTGTTAGAGACAAAAACCAAGAAAATTTTATCATCGGATTCATCATAAATAATATCATCTGGATTAAGTCCAGTTTTAGTTATAACCAAACACCTCTCAAACCATTCTTGCAAATCACATTCAGAAAATTTTTCATAAAATTCACGCATTGCCTCTTCATCTTTCATGCGGTCTTCTTCAGTATCTCCTACAGTCAAGAATTGACGATTGATGTATTTACATACTTTCATAGAAGAAGGAGTGTCTTTAACAACATTAAATCCAACGATATTATCATTTTCATCAGTCATCGGAACAATTTTATTTTCTTTTACAAGTTGATAAAATTCAAAGAAAGTTCCTAATTCAATGTTTTTAACTGCAAGTTTAATAGAATTTGCTTGTTTAGATACTTCGTTAATTTTCATAATAATTTAATTTTTTATAACATCCCTAAAGGACTATAGTTTAACTTTAATGATTTTTTATTAATTAAATCGGACTTGCTATTAGCCCAATCTTGAAGAAATTGAAATAATTCTTCTTTATTTTCATCTTTACTTAAATTTCCATTATAAAAAGTATGAATTTGTCTAATAAATCCATCTTTATCTAAATCTATAGTATAGTATGGAGAATCTAGATCAGAATTTTTTCTAAGAAAGAGAATTATTTCTTTACCAGTTGCTATATTATTTTTATATCCTCCTACACAATGATGTAAAGTATTTCCCTCTATATCAAGATCTTGAACTTTTGTAGGTTTAACAATAGAATATTTATCTCCTACAAATTCAAATTTACTTATATAATCAATAAATTTACTATATTGATTATTAAGAGATCTATATTTTTCTTCATCAGTAAGTTCATTAATCTTATCAATCATTTTAGTAATAGAAGAATCAATATCTTCTACCTTTGGAAATTGAGGATAATCATTAGCTAACTCTAATTCAACTAATGTTTCTCTTAATCTTCTATATTCCATATAATTTGTTCCTAAATATTTGATAACTTTATCAAGTCTTTTAGACAAAGGCTCTTTAGAAGTCATAATATTATCATTATAATATTGAAGATCATCATTAGTTAATGAATCATTTAAAGCAATTTTACATATTTTTTCAAATATTTCTGGTTGTATTCCTTTAAGATTAGGACTAAGAATCATAATCCTATTAAAGTAAAATCCTAAAGATTCTCCTAATCTTGGTGTAAATTCCTGAATTATTTTTAATTGAGAAATAGAAATTGAAGAAGCTTTAGAAAGTGAAGTTGTATTAAGATTACTAAATAATCCATCTCGAAGCAAGAAAAAAACAAATGGTAAATTTAATTTTATTCCTTGCTCTAGAATAAATTCATATTTAGGATATAAAAATATTAAATATGAAGAAGTTAGAGTACCAGCTCGATAACGAGATATAAATTCTCCAAGATAAGTTCCTCTAAATATATAAGACATAAATTCATCGGATTTTAAAACTTCGTCTTTAGGAATCAAGTCTTCATAATCCGGTGTATCCCATTGTTTTATTTTTACATCATAAGTTATTAACCTATTATCTGGTAATCTATAAATAACTTTATTATCAATTCTGAAGATATTATTATCTCCAATGGTGCCTAATTCTTTTAGTGTCATATTAATGTATCCAATAAGTAGGAAGTGATTTATTTTCTAAAGTAGATATATCTGCATCTAGAAAACATTTAGTACAAAAAATTTTTCCAGCTTTTATCATGCAATTATATAATTCTTTTGCAGTAGCTTCAGCAATTTCAGCAGGTGCCTCTATATTTATTTCATCGTGGACTGGAATACACATCTTAACTATATCAAAAAGATTGTTATTCCTTAAATATTTAAAGAAATATATACATGCAAATTTAAAGCAGAGTGCTCCTGAGGCTTGTATCGGATAATTTATTGATTGTTTCTCTGAAGCGGACTTTCTTTTAAAGAAGTGTTTAACTTTTTGCACTACATAAGAATTTGGGTCATTTCCTTTTAATTCTTTATATTTAGTCCAAAATCCTTCTTTTTTAAAAGATTCTGCATCTTGTTTTAATTCATTATAATCATAAATATACGCTTTATGTTTTGTAATAGGATTTAGAAGAATATATCCCTTATCCCACCAGTCCTTTCTTCGAAAATCTTGGTAAGATTTAAGACCAGAGAAACCAGACATATAATTATCATAAATAATTTTAGCTTCTTCTAAAGGAATTCCCTTATTTCTAGAAATAGTATCCGCATTTCCGCCGTAATTTCACATTGTTATCATAAGAGTTCTTTATCTCTTATTTCTTATACTTCATTTCGTATAAGGTCGGACTATATCTTTATCCAGTTAACGCTGGATATGGGCACTCGTGGTAATTTCATCACTGTTCTAGTGGTATATTACTAGTCTCTGAACTTTTTAGCTGTCCCCAGCTAACTTAGCTGCTGATTG
>NFZD01017269.1_pt1 | contig 10190 bp, 13 predicted proteins | sample 1095381 | NCBI WGS metagenome assembly NFZD01 (sample SAMN03609891, study PRJNA323583) | gut metagenome | isolation source: feces | host: Rattus norvegicus | place: Denmark: Riget | collected 2013 | reverse complement strand
TAGATGGTCTAGAAGGCCTTCTAAGAGGTGTTAAAATAATGCTATTTTTATCGAACAACGTGAGATGAAAAATAGAATAATTAATATATTTTAGAATGTATTACTTCAAAGCATATGCCTTATAAGATGTGTTTTGTTTCTTATATTTTTTAAATGAAAATTGAATTTGTTCTGTATTGGTACTATATTGTGCTGTACCTAAAAATTAAAACAATGGAAAACAAAAAGGACACAATTTTCAAGGTTTCGGAGTTTATTGACATTAAAGAAAACAACACACTTTCGCTTGTTGATGAAAATGTAAAGAACATTGCAACTGTTGTAATCAATGACTGTAACATTAAGGTTTATTATCCTGACGGAAACATTGAAGATTATGGGAACAAATTCAACGAACTTCTATTAAAAGCAACAACAAACGGTTGGTCGTTCATGAAGTTGCTTAACGGTGATACACGTTGGAAGAAATTCAATCCTAACCCAAAGGGAAAGAACGTTGAAGACTGTTCAATCCGCGCATATTGCGCTGCTCGTGATATGAAGTGGGATGATGCATTTGATCTTGCATGTAAGGTAGCAAAACAGGAAAAGGACATCATTAATTCTGTTAAGGTATGTCGCAAGGTTGTCACTGAACATCTTGGATTTGTTTTGAACGAAGAATCAAAGAAAGTAAAGATTAAGGATCGTATGACCGTAAATCAGTTTGCGCTGACACATAATTATGGTCGTTACATTGTTTCTGTACGAGGACATCTTGTTGCTGTGATTGATGGATGGATTTACGATTCTTGGGATTGTGGTTCAAAGAAAATGCTTCACTTCTATGAGGAAGCAACAAAGAAGTAAATAAGACAAATATCTAAAAATGAAAGGTGACGAAAGTCACCTTTTTGTTGTTTAAACATTAAATTTGTCTAATATTTGTATTCAACCATATAAGACAGATTATAATAAGCCTTCTAAGATGGTTTCCAGACCTTCTATTCTGTCTTTGACAGAAATGACTGACCGTGAATAAACTCACGTCCCGTCTATTCCATCTTCGATGGAAATGCTGTGCTAGTCGTAGGGTCAACCTAACATGAGTTCAAACTATGTTCCTTATTGGAACAATGCGGCGCTAAACAAAGTTTCACTTTAGTCTTATCTATCACACCTTCGGTGTGAATGATAGACGTAATGTTTCTAAAGTCCAATTTAAATATTTATAATTAATCCATTTTTGTTTCGTTGCACTCAACGAAAACGGATGATTTTTAATAAGCCTTCTAAGATGGATTCTAAGCCTTCTAGTCTTATCTAAGTTCTCGACTGTGTATTTCTATGTCTGAGCTATTTGACGAGACTAGAGGGTCTGGAAACCATCTTAGAGAGGATATCTCAGTTGATGATACTACGGGTTAAACAAAATACTATTAAAAATGTAGAAAATTTTTTGAATATCATTATCCTATTTGCTATATTTCGTTGTACTAAAAAAATGAAATTAAAATGAAACACCGCATTACTGTTGATTTGAACGAAAAAGGAATCAATCTTTTAAATAAAGAAAAACTTGAACTAACTATACGGTTCAAATATGTTGCCGACGGTGAAAAAATCTGCAACACTGTATATAGCATTGTTCCGGAAGATTTGGTTGAAAACATTAACGTTCCACTTATCACTTTAAATGACGCAGAAATTGGTGACTACGTAATACTCTATACTCATAAAGATCGTTATTCATGGACTGGAAATTATGTGAGGATTGAAAACATAAAGGATAATAAAATATATGTTACTGGACATATGTTTCCATTTGATTTAGGTGGTGTTGAAATTTCACGAAAGAAAAGAAACGTCCCGTACATCAAAAAGGTTTATTCTGAACAATACGATAGGATCAAGAAAACTGAAGAAAGACAACAGTTAATCGAAAAATTAAACAATTTCGTTTGTGATGAAGAAAAGATTTCACAGTTGTCTAATGACGAGTTGGTAGAAATAATTTCAATTTTTAATAGACATAATTGAATTATTTTGTACATTTGACTATATTTCATTGTACTAAAAATGATATTCTATGAGAAGAACTAATCGAGTAAAATACATTGTGAAGTTGAACGGGATAGTTGTTAAGAGTGGTCATGATTTTGTAGACAATAAAAATCTACAAGATTTTGAAATGAAGCTTATTGCTAATACACCAAGAAAACCTAAGGATGTCATTGAAGTTGAATTCCGATGATTAACGTTCTTATTATAGCAATAAGCATAGCTATTCTATTCATAGCATGTAGCGCATTTGGGTGGTTCATGAAAATCCTATCTTATATTTTTAGTTTCATACTAAAAGGATTTGTTTATTCCATCCCATTTATGATATTAATATTTTTTATAATCTTATTGATTTTAATGTATGCGTTTTAACTTCAAAACAGACGCCGGATATAAAATATTCTTTACAAGTGACACTCATTTTTTCCACACAAACATTATAAAATTTTGTAATAGACCATTTAATTCCGTAGAAGAAATGAATGAAACACTAATCAATAATTGGAATAGTGTTGTTGGTAAAAATGACATTGTATTTCACTTGGGAGATTTTGGGTTTTGCAGTTCTTATGAAATGGTTAATCTGTTGAAACGTCTCAATGGTAACATATATCTTATTTTAGGTAACCATGACCGTAAGACTATGCGTAAAGGCTATGAAAATAGATTTAGTGCAATAGAACAACAATTATATATAACAATAGATACTCAAAAGATCTACCTAAACCATTTGCCATTTTTATGTTATGACGGTACATACAGAAAAGGCAATGAAACATGGCAATTATTTGGACATGTTCATAGCGGACCATTAAGTAAAGATGGTCTCGATACGCCAAGATTGACTAACCTATTTCCTACACAGTACGATGTTGGCGTAGATAACAATAATTTTACCCCCATTGAATTTAATCAATTAAAGAAAAAGATATATGAAAGACTCAAAGAAAATTCAAAGTAATTATGTAATAAACAGTATTGATGATATTGCAATAGGCGATATTATAAAATATGATGAAATAGAATATTTAGTTGACGAGATAAACTATGTTGATGGTACAGTCACAATGAAAAATGGTTATACTCACATCACAGTATCTCCATATGAACAAATACTTATAATGCTTGAACATTATGTAGTAGATATTGATGATATAAACAAGGGAGATACAGTAAAAGTAATTGAGTTTAATGATGCGTTTCTGAATATTGACCATCAATATGACGAAGGTGTAGTTACTTCTATCTGCTATAAGACGGATAGTATAAATGGTACATGGGGAAAATATGAACTATATCCTGGGCATGATAAAATTCAACTACTTAACCATATCAAACTAACGCCTATTGGAGGATGAGTATATTTCAAAAAATTTTTAATGTACTATTTTGCATCATTCTGATATACCTGTTCCTTTTGTGGGTATTCGTGTTTTGGTATTTTGTATTACCCGCAGTCGTTTTGTTTTGTCTTATTGGTCTTATATATTTTAAGTTCCACAAAAACTAAAAAAAATGGATGTTCTTAAGAACATCCATTTTTGTCTCTATAGATACTTATAGTATTGTATATAATTATCAGGTTCTTCCTTTACTTTATCAATAAATTCCTCAACTTTATCTAAACATAATATAATAGCTTGTCTAAAATCTTTAGTGTCGAATGAACAATATGGATCATCATCATACGAACATGAACCAATTTTGCCAATCCATAACCTCCAACTATTATCCTTAAATCCTAATAGAAAATCAATTGATATACCTAAATCTTTATCATCTAATTTATATTCTATTTTCTGATAGTCTTCGTTATTCTCTAATGTATGAGCCTTTTCATCCGGTGTCTTCCATATAGTAAATTTTATATCACCACGTTCAAGATAGTTTTCTTTTGAAGATTCTTTTTCTAATATATATTGATGTAAACTTTTCATAATATCTTACTTTGTATATATTAAAAATAAAAATCTCGTACTTAAGTACGAGATTTTCTGTTTAAATTTAAGAGCAAATCATGTCTACAGAACCATCTGCTGTAGTAGAAGTATTATATTCGTACTTATGTGAGCATGTTACTTCAAAATTTGAAGTAAGGTTCTTAGTACATGTACATTGACTTGTGAAAGGTGAGTTCACCTTTCCACATCTTGGACAAATCCATCCTTCAAGTGCCATTATTATAATTTAATAAATTTATCTTTCTTTGTATAAATGAAATCTATACTGAAATTTTCAGCAACCTTCCTATCTGAATCTGAAAAATCATCAGGATGTCCAGCAGCATCACCAAGCATAACCATTTCTGATTTGCTTACATCACCCAAATTATATACAGAAATCATTTCTTCAAGCATCCCAGTATTTGGTTTTCTGTATTTATCTGCCTTATCATTAGATGTGCAGTATAGACCATCAACTGTTTTTATTGCAGTATAGTCTTTAATTGCCCTAATAATATAATTAAATTTTACAGCAAAATCTTCTTCATGTACATATGTTCCTATACCTGCCTGATTACTAACTATAAACAGATAATCTGGTTTAAAATCTATGATGCTATCTAAAACACCAAAGTTAAAACGTATATCCCAAATTCCTTGTGGAAATGTGTTTCCAGTATATGTTCTAATTAAAGTGTCGTCCAAATCGGCAAACACTATCTTATAAGAATTATTTAACAAATTCATCTTCTATAATATATATTTAATTATTATACATACCCATATTTATCACAAATGGTTTTATATAGTTTCATATTCTGCTAATAGTTTATTTAATGATGATAGACCAGTCATGTTCTTCTTCTATTTCACTAATCGCATCTTCCCAAAAGACATTAGGTACATTTGATAGTTTATTAATAATATTTTCAGGAATATTCCCATTAAATGTTTTTGTGTTATGCCTACTACATATTCTTTCCTCAAGTGTCATTTTTAATTAAACCATTTTATTATAGGGTCACCATGAAACCCTTTTTCCCAAACATACCAAGCAAATGCTGTAGCACCACATGGCCATGTACCATCAGCATTACATTCACCATTTTTTGAACAACCTAATCTTGATGATGTTACATATATAACCTTAGGTGGATATATCTTAAACATTTCTCGTCGACCCTTACCTTCAAGAAATGTCAATTTAAGATACATTGCCACTTTATGCCCATCATCAATTAGTTCCATAGATTTTTCTACAAATTCCTTAGCATACTTATATGGTGGATTTGTTATAATATCACCATTCCAATGATCTATACATTGTAAAAAATCTATAGTCTCTACAGTACCATCTTCAAGCCGATCTATCAAATCGGATGTTCTAACCGTATATCCGTTATCACGTAACACGTTTGTTATATGATTTTCGCCACATGCCGGTTCCCAAATGTTTTGTGAAAACTTTTCTAACTCAACCAAATATTTTGCTGCAAGTGGTGGTGTTGCATAATAATCATGTTCTTCTCGTGGATCTGAACTGTGTCCTTGTGCCCCTATCGTGTAATATGTTGATGCTTTACCACCACTCCAATCCTTTTTATTATTCATAATTTATTACCTCCATTACTTTTAAATTTTCAAATGCATTGTTCCACTCATTTCCATCCAAATGATATATATTATTTGTACTAACCATTTTTCCACCATATAGTTTAAAAGATCTAACTACAGTCTCATCTACTATAATGTTACAAACATCGCCATAATTAGTATCAACCTTTGCTATAACAATATATCTTCCATTTGAAAATGTAGACGAATAGTCTGCTTCCACACCCAACACATTATTTTCAACAATATCAATATAATCTATATATCTACTAAAACCTTTATCAAGTATATTTCGTGCATTATATATATGTCCAGTATCAGATACTATAATGTCATATTCATGGTCATAAAAATATCTAACATCCTTTCCATATCTTGTATTGACATATTCTGCACGTAGCTTTTTATATCCTTTTGTATGTTTAAATCCACATTTAGACATCCATTCTGGACAAAACCCCCTATAAACACATTCAGGAACACACTTTGAACGAAGTATAGGATCTATTTCTTCAAGTTCCGCTAACACCATTTTCCATGCTTCGCGTGTTTCCTTTGATGCGCAGTTACAACATCTTTTACGAGACATATTTATTAATGCCTGTGCGTTTGCAGTCATATCCATGTCGTTTTTGGCACCTTGATAAATATGGTCTCTATCACAAGGAAGTTCTCTTCTATCACCTCTTTGTGAGTGTACAAACTTTTCACATCCTTCATGGTGTCTTACAAGATGTACGGACACCCACTGCCGTATCTTCTCCCATCCCCAATCAAATTCCAATAATCGTATTGGTGAATGTTCAGCTAACAATATCTTTGCCTTCCAAGAATCAGATGGATCTTTATCTACTGGTGATTTACCAATTGTTCTTCTTGCAGCATTTAATACACGCTTCCAAGGAGTTACACGTTCAAACCATGAGATTTTAGTAGTCCCATCAAGCATTGCTTCCTGTGCAGAATTATTTGTTGGTACAGATGCATCTATACCTAACAGTTTATCAATAAGACTGCGTGCCTTTAGAAGATCTTCCTTATCAGATTCAGATAGATTTTCTTTACTATTTTGTTGTTCTTCAAGTTCCTTTGAATCTTCTTCTATCTTTCGTTCAAGTTCATTGTTTGCTTTCTGTATAGCCAATTCTTTCATTGCTTCATCCCATGTCGCTTTTATATTTACGGATGCTGTATACCGTTTCCCATTGGCATCCTTATTTACTGTTACTACCCTATCTTGAATCATTGTTTTTTCTTATCTAATATAGTTTTCTTTTTATATGCGTAATTGAATATACTATCCATAATTGTTTTTTCGTATTGGAATGCCGTATTATGTACACAGTAGTCTTTATTAGATTCTGTTACAACATGTCCTGGAAGTTGTACGATGATACAGTCAACTATAGAACCTTTAGGTAAATATCCTTCATTTTCTAATGCCGTTTTATAAAAGTAAACTTGTAGCGTATATGTATTATAATTTAATGCGTATAGTTTGTTTGCTGGGCCAAGAAGTTTTCCTGTCCATGGAGATGGTTTTTTATCAACAGAACCAGATGACTTCCAGTCAACTATCACATAGTGACCATTATCTTTATTATAAAACAATGCATCAAAACGTCCTTTTATATAAACACCATCTAATAATTTATAATAGACTGTCTGTTCTCTATCAACATATTCAAGATTGGGATGAGTCTTCAATACATCATTAACAAAGTTATTAAAAGATGAAACTAATCCTTGCAGACGTTCGTCACCATCATAGTCATAATCCAATTTGTATAATTCTATGTCAGTTTCATCTGCTTCTGTTAATATCATACCAATATAATTATCAAGGAGTTGTCCATAGTGACATGATGCTGCGCCTTTCTGTGACCACTTATCAATTATGTCTTCTACTGACATATGATAATATTCAGAATTTGGATTATTAAAATGTTTGTTATAAGTCTTTTCTGCGACTGTTACCGAATCAAAAGGTTCTTGTATCATTTCAAGTACCTGTGATATGGACATAGTTATGTTTATGTCTGGTGGGGTATTAAATTTTATAGTATTCATTTATATTATCTTTATAATATTATTTAAATATAGTAAAGTTGGTAACTAACATTCAACAAAAATTGAACAAATGATACAATGAATTTTTAAGTCTAATGTACTATTTTAATTTGTATTTAAAAGTAATTCTAATATATACATGAATTGGAAACAACTTAGCAAGGCAGAACAATTAAAGTTCTATAAACAATGTAAGGAACTTTATTATACTACTGGAACATCTCCTATAGAGGATTATGAGTTTGATGAGCTTCAGGCATCGCTTGGATATGAAAATAAAGATACCTCCCCAACAAAACATAACCCAAAATACACAGTGAAGCATCCTGTAAAAATGGGGTCTTTATCAAAAGTACAGATAAAAAAATCAAAGGACGGTACAATTGATTGGGAGTCATATAAAGAACAGGTATTGAAATATGTAGCAAAGAATAAAAATAAACCTACCCTTATCATCACGCCTAAATTTGATGGATGTTCGTTTGAGGTCGAAATTCGAGACCACAAAATTGTAGGTATCTCTGGACGTGGTGATGGTGAGTATGGTGGCGATTACACCGATGTGTTAAAACATATTATTTTGGATGTTACCGAAGGAATTTGTACGGATAATGCATTGCTTCGAGGCGAGGTTCTTGTTGATAAAGATGTTTTTATTAAAAAATATTCCGTATTAGCAAATCCTGATAATGGATATGTAAATCCACGTTCTTGGGTAGCAGGACTTCTTGGTCGCGACTACGATGCTAAGGACGTTGAGTATCTGAAAATGCTAAATGATATTTCAGTTGTTATTTACGATCTTAAACTTCCTAAAAATGGTGGTGGTTGGCAGGATATTGATTGGACGTTCCTGAAAAATATCGTTGATAAGAAGTATCTTCCTGAGTTCTATTTTGAAGATGAACATATAGAATCAGGTGAAGATCTTGAATCTATATATAACAAATTTAATGATTATAGAATAAACAAGTCAAGGTTTGCACTTGATGGAATTGTCATTAAGCCTATTGATGTTATAAGAAAATATAATGAAAACGACTATCGTCCAAAGGATTGTGTTGCAGTAAAGTTCATGCCTCAACTTCAGGAAACTGAAGTAATTGATATTTCATGGAAGCTTGGAGAAAAATCCAAAAATCTTGTACCAACAATTATTACCAATCCTGTTGAAATGGATGGCAAGCAAATTTCACGTGCTGCTGCATCTAATTATGGAAAATTGGTATATGATAAAATTTCAATTGGTACTAAATTGGTGTTGTCCCTTGCTGGTGATATTATTCCATTTATATATAAAATTACAGATACTTCTAATTTTAGTGAAGACAGATTAAATATCCCGACAAATTATGAAACATATGTTGAGGAAGGTGGTAAACGGTCTGACGGTACGCCGACACTAAACCTTAAAGCAGTATTGACTGAGGAAGATCATAAACATCTAAATTTTATTGCATCTACAAAGGTGTTGAATATACCTAATCTTGGTGGCGCATTGACTGAAGAAATTTGGAATTATATTTCATCGCAGCCGAATATAGATGAGACTGATGAATTTTTTGGAACTACTTCTATTCAGAAACAACTACCTGATAATATTCTTTATTGTGATAAAATGGATGTTGTTTATGGAATTGGTGGTAAAAACGGAGATAAGATTGGAAAGGCGTTTGAAAAGATTGTCAAAAATATAACACTTACAGAAATCATTCAATCATGCAATTTTAATAAGTGCGGATCTAAGGTTGCTGAACAGTGTGCGAATTATCTAACATCATCTGAACATGACTTTACACATTTAGCAAAGGAAGGTTATGAGTGGGTATTTGATATAAATTCATCTAATTATAAAAAAGTATTAAATATTATATCACATTTAGGAAAAACATTTGATGATTTTAAGTCAAAAATGTCTGAAGAAGAGCGTGCATATATCGAAGAACAGATACCGGTTATATTGACAGGTGAACCTAATGATTATGCTTCTAAAGGTGAATTTTTAAAGTGTCATCCCGAATATCGTATGACAGGAAAATGGACAGAAGTAAAGATTGTGTTTACTAATTCATTGGATTCTAATACTGGTAAAATGAAAAAGGCACGCGAAAAGGGAATTGAAATTAAACTATACTAAAAAATTAAAATGAAATTGAAGATTGGAAATATAGTCTTTATGATTTATGGAAATCAGTATTTTCCAGGTGTATATAATAACAAAAGCACTATCTATAAAGATGGATTTAAATCAATAAAAATAGCATCAGGTTATTTTACATTGGAATATAGAAGATATAATGATATAAGACATTATATGGTTGAAGACATTCAGCCAAAATCAGATAATCTAAAAAAATTAATTGCCATTCTTAAATTATGGGCTGATAAAGATACTATGTTATGTGCACCACCAGTAACTTTTAATTATATGAAAGTACAAAACAAATATGTTTATTTCATAACAGCGCATAAAGATTGGGCACATAAACATGATATAGAAGAACTATATGAATACAATGC
>NFZD01011686.1_pt1 | contig 10205 bp, 14 predicted proteins | sample 1095381 | NCBI WGS metagenome assembly NFZD01 (sample SAMN03609891, study PRJNA323583) | gut metagenome | isolation source: feces | host: Rattus norvegicus | place: Denmark: Riget | collected 2013 | reverse complement strand
CAGATGAATCACTTGATACCTTTATCTTATAATAATCATTTTTCATTTCAAACTCACCTTTTTCTTTTTTACTTATTTCACAGTTTAATAAGAAATTATAACTTAGAAGGGATGTAATCGCTAATGGAAGATATTGGTTATGTAAATGATGAACTATTAACAATTTCATCAAGAACTGAGTTGTTTGATATCTCAATGTATAAAGATAAAGACTATCTTAAATCAATTGAGAACTTTGTTAAATTTGTAAGTGCTTGTGAAAAGTTTATTAGAAGTTCTTCAGAATATTCTAATTTCAAAGCTCAATTATTTGAAATGGGTTTAACAAAGTGTCAAGTATTAGGTCATATTGAAGCTGATGAATTTGGACAAGTAACTGTTGAAATGCATCATGGTCCTATTCTAACTTTATTTGATTATTGTGCTATAGTTATTGATTCTTTACTTGCTAGAAATGAAAAAGTAAATAGCTTTAGAGTAGCACGTATTGTGTTGGATGAACACTTTGAAGGAAATATTCAAACTATCATGCTATCTAAAACTGTTCACCAAGAAGTGGATAGTGGTAGATTATTTATTAGCTTTGACCAAGCTAGAGGTAATTTAAATAATTTCTTACAAAAATATTCAGATGGATTAAATGAAGAAAGAATTCAAAAAATTAATAGATATATCGAATTATCCGAAGAATATGGAACTTTTGATAATGGTTTATTTGATTTAAAGAATACTTTAACAGACTGGAATTATGACGTAGCAAAGTCTCGTGTAAAAGAGTCTAAATAATTTATCTTAAGAGGTGTGTGTAATCATGAATTTTATTTTTCAATTTATTTTAGTTTGTCTTATTATAACCCTTTTTATTTTAGGTATATTATATTTTGAATTTATTTTAAAAAATAAATTTATTAAAAATATAATTAAAGAAAAAAGTACATATTCAGCAAATGCTGAAGAAGCTTTCAAATTATTAGATTATCTCATTGATAGAGAATTTTCATTTATTATTGAATTACCTTTTGAAGGTAGAGATATAAAAAGAATTACGGATTTTGAAAGTAATTTAGTTGAATTGACTAAAGCAGTTACTGATGATATTACTCCTTTATTTATTTCTAGATGTAAAAATCTTGGAGTATCGGAAGATTTTATTTACTCTTATATTACAAGAAACTGTACTATTAAATTATTAAACTATATGAAAGAAAATAATGGTGGTGTGGTAAAAAATAATAATGAAGAGGAATAATTAACCTCTTCATTATTATATGAATATATTAGCTATTGGAATTATAATATTAAAATAGTTATAAGTAATATTAATAAACATTCCCTCATCATCATCTAAATCATGAATTAGTGTATATGTATCATCGTCATCATATTTTACATTAAAATATGAATCATTATCTAATTGACGATAATAACCAAATTCTAATTCATTATTTCTATATAGTTTAATAAAATCTGTTAAAAACTCTATAACATATTTTCTATCAGTATAAATAGTTTTATCAAATATTTCTTTTATAAAGTCTAACATATAATCTTTATGATATTCTAAAACATCATCAGATATACCCTTTAATTCTATTGGAGATTTATTATTTTTATAATAAATCTCCAATTTATTTATATACATATATCCGAGATAAGTATTCTTACATCTAAACTCAAGATTATCAAATATTATGTTATAACATATTTTATCTATAACAAATATTGCATCTTTTTTAATAGCTAAGATATCAGAATCTTCAATATTATTTGCTTTGAAAAATAATTTTCTAGCTTCAGTAAATGCATCTTTTAAAGAATTTATTAATCCTTTATCTTTTCTTTGCATCATACCTATTTCTTTTTGTCTATTATCTTTAGACATCTTTTCTAATCTAATTAAATCTTTTTCAGGAACCAATTTAAAATATTTTAATAAATTAAATCCCGCAGATTTTAAATCATATTCACGAATCTCACAATTAAAAAGATAGTCTATATCTTTATTCAAATATAATGTGCGTTTATATAATTCACTTATCATTTTCATCATCCTTATTATTTATTCCAGTAATAGAAAATGAGAAAGAACCCTTACCTGTTTTAAGTATATTTTTAATTTCATTATCCATATCCTTTTGAAAATTACTTCTGGTGTCTGGAACATAGAAATTTACAGTATTTAAAGATAAAGTCTCACCATTATTCCATTTGCTATAATAATAATATATAGATGAAAATCTATTTCCTTTTTTAAAGAATTTATCCATTAGTGATGGATTATACTTAGAAAATTCTGAATTTGTTGTTACTTGATTTTCCAATGCAAAAAATATAAATCCTGATCTTATAGATGAAATTATTTTTATAATTTCTGATTCATTGATACTAACAATTTCTCGAACATCGAGAGCATTATATTCCATATCTTCTTCATCATTTTCAATTCCATTACATAAAGTAATTGGAATCATATTATGTTCTTTATCGATTTTTATCATAGTCTTAGAATCAAAATCAATAATAAATGCAAATAATGGAATATTTCTTTTTTCCACATAGACCTTTTTCTTAGTTGCTGGATAAGTAATATCAAATTTCGCATCATAAAAAATAGATGATTTAAGAATATCATATTTTATTTCACTAATATAAAACGGTGCAAAGATATTAACTTTCTTAAAAATCATATCATATATCTTATCAAATGAATCTGAAATCATATTATATTCACTTGATGATTGATATATTAGACCGTTTATAATACTATTGAATCTTTCACCTAATCCAAATATATTAAATAAAATATCAAATTCATTTGTGTTGTTTTCTACTATCATTTTTTAACCCTTTAATTATTTTTTACGTCTATTATAAGATTGATACAGTGTATATATTGAAAAAAATGGAATTATTATAATTGCAAAAAGCATACAAAATAAAAAGAATAATATACTCGTAATAAAATCAAATGATTTTTTTATAAAACTCACTTTATCTCCTCCACGTGTGTATCTAGCTGGTTATCATCTTTATAACCATAATTATCAGGTTCAGTATATTTAAATATAGATATTTTCTGCTCATAACATTCACGAGCTGTTAAATATCTAGTCATAGGTCCTCTACTTGGAACCATAACGAATGTAATAGTTTTAACATTAGCTGTTATTATAACAGCATTAAAAGCAGACATGTGTGCATAGTTACCAAGTGGTTTTCCATTTTCATCTAATTCTTGTACAATTCTAATTGCATCGCCAAGTCTAAGTGTAGTTGGATTAAATCTATAAATATAAAAACCATACAAAGTCTTTGGACTAATTTGTAGATCTTTGCATAATAAAAATTCTTTTTCCTCTTCTTCATTAGTTTCTAAATTAAGTATAGTTACAATTAATTTAGAACCTTCTGTCTCAGTTTTTTCTCTTATTCCATATGAAATAATTGAATACTTGTCATAGTCAATAAGTTTCTTTTGTCTTAAAACTACCATAGCATTGGTTAAAATAAATTCTTTATTCATTAATCGATCTACTTGAATATTTCCCATTGCTTTCACCACCATAAAAAAGAAATAATAACATTAAGGTTTAAATTTCCTTAATGTTATTATTTCGTTGATTTGTTATTTCAAGATTATACGATCACGGATATCTTTAGACATATTGGGTCCATCATCAAAATCAAAACTATCGATATCATCAAAACGATCATCTCTGAATCCTCTATCACTAAATATACCAGCTTTATTACGTTTACCAGGTCCGAATACATTTAGACTAAAAGAGTCAGTTACATTATCACGATAATATGATTTAATCATATCTTTGACAATAACTCTTCTTTCTTTAATTGTCATACCCTTATCACAGCCAATTGCTGTTGATAATCTTTTTACAATAACCTCATTATTTAAAATAAATTCCAAAGCTTCTTTTCGTTCACGTTTACCCATTATTTAATTCCTCCTAGTCATTATAAAAATGATCATATTCATCTTGACAACTTTTAACATCTTCTATCAGTTTCCCAATAGAACTTGCATCATCCATAATATGATCAATAATATCATCTATATCATCTGGACTATATTTAATTACTTTATCTGGATCTTTTTTCCAATCCTTATAATCAAATACTTCTATATCTGGAAATACTGTTTCAAATACTTTTCTTACATATTTTGGAATATGAAGTTCGTATTCAATATCTCCAAAACATACAATCACATTATATTGCTCCATAATAGATAATTTTGCTATTTTATTAACAGCCATTCTAGAAAATGGTCTAGAAAGATATCTATAATATCTCTCTTGGAACTTTTCTTTATCTCTAGATATAATATAATTAGTTACAATATCTGGAGGTGGAATAAGTATTCCTAAAAATGTTACTAAAACTTTTTTAGGAAAGTCTTTTCTATCTAAATCATCTGAAATAGCTACAAAATAAGTATTTTTTAACTCCTGTTTAGAAGTGGGATCTAAATACTTTTTTAATCTTTTTCGATTATCAATAAATATAATACTCATTTAATAACACCTCCCAAAGATATTTTCAATCCACCTTTATATTTCTTTCTCTTTTCAATAAGATTAGTGTCTTCTAATGTTGTAGATTGATAATAGATATCAGTCACAGAATATTTTTTATGACATTTCATACAAATTAACTTATCAAAATTCTCAGTATACTCTAAACCACCACCACAAGCACTACAAAACATAATCTTTGGATCTCTATGATAGAAATATCCATAGTCCAATATTACAAGACTATCATCATCTCTAAATCCCCAATTTAAATGATTTTTAGTAATTGCACCTACGTCAGAGAATAACCAGCTTTCTGATAAATAATTTAAAATCTCTTTAATATGAGGAATAGAATCTACAAATTCTTCCTCTTTAATAAGATTTACATATTCTGCAATTGTAATCAGACCATTAGTTTCATAGGTTTTAGTTACATATGGTTGTAATTCTTTAGATAATTTAAATTCATTAATATTATCTTTAATACCATATTCATCCATTGCAAATTTGTATACATAATTGCCTTTTAATACTGCAAACCTATTTGTTGCAGGAGCCAACTCAATAAAACCTTTTTCTCTAAAATACATCATTAGTGAATCAGCTTTTTCGTTATTAGAATCGAAATATGGAGAATGACAAATTCCATGTAAGAAATCCATATCTTCTTCACTAAATTCCTCTTTTATCCTACTTCTCAATTCCATTTAATCAAACCTCCTACTTCCAGTCATTGTTAACATCTCATTTTCAAACTGAACAAAATCATCAAATTCTTTATTAGTATATTTATCGATAAAAGCTTTTTCTAATTTTCTATTTTTTTTATCTTGCTTTTTCTTGTCTTTTTTACTTTTCTTTCTTCTGATGAGTTTTGTTTGAGATCTGGAAAGATTTCTAAATTTAACGCCAATCTCACGTAACTTTTCTAAAGTGTTAATATTTTCAACATCGAAAGATGATATGAATCTTCCCTTATACTCAGTACAGAAATTATTATAGGTTTCTTTATTCATAAACTTATCTATTTTTGCTTTATCATGTAAAGCAATCATATCAGTTAATGACCTATAATTAGAATTTATTTTTATCTGTTTTCTATTAAGAGTTGATATTAATCTCTTCTTTCGTTTCTTTTTACACTTCATTCTTTCAATCTTATTTCTATTTTCAATATAGAATGATTGAAGAATATCCAAATCGCTTCCTATACGATCAGCTATATCTTTATTAACATCATTACCTACTGATGAATTAAAGATATCTATTATATCTTTACTACTACCTATTTTAACTTTTACTTTTATATTTTTTACATCGATTTTATTTGGAGAAAAATCACAATCATAAGAAGGTTCTCCTATCACCATCGGTCTATTGACTCTGTGTTTAACGAAGTACCTATTCTTTTTATTCTTTCTCAATTCTGGATAATTTGGAATATATTCAGTTACTTGCTTTAATAATAAAGCAATTTTAAACTGTGATTCTCCACCATATTTATCAATCAAATCATCAATATAAGTATCATACAACTTACAAGCATCTGTATACTCAAACCAATCTTGATATCTCCTTTTAATATTTTTAACTTTATCTAAAATATTATCTGAATAAATTTCTTCTCCATCTGGTTGATGGTAATCGTCCCCAAAATCGTGAATCATTGGTTCATAATTTTTATTTTTATATTCATACATTTCCTCGAGCCTCCTTCTATATTCTATTATAATATATATTTTAAAATAATATTAAATAAGGTGAGTAAAATCTTTATTACTCACCTTATTTATTTTTTAATAGAATACTTTTAATATAGTTTTACTCAGCCATGCATCATAACTATTTGGATGCTTCTTATAAATATCTAATAACTCATCCATTGTTAAAATGATGATATCGTGCTTTTCACTTTCTGGGTTACAAAGATTGTTAATATCAACATCAGGATTTATATATGCTATCATAACCTGACCCATATGATAATATGAAACAGTTTTCATATTTGTAAAATCTGGATAGATATCAAAACATTCATTTTTTAAATGAATTTTATTTCTAGAAGTTTTAGATAAATCACTAATGTTGAATTTAAACTGTTCTGGAAATAGTCCGGTTTCTTCACAGATTTCTCTAGATAATTGAGTTTCCATGTATTTTCTAAAATTATAAAGAGCGAATTTCTCATACTCATTATCATATTCACAACCATACTCGTCTTGCATACTATAACCATAGGAACTCTTATAAGTGTCAAACATACCTAAAAGAAAACCAGATTTAGTATCATATGAGCAATGTCCTTGAATCAAAGTATATTTACCAGTCAATTCACCTTTTTTGGATTTTAGAATAATGAATTTCATTTCACCAGTTTCTTTATCCTCTTGAACTAATAAACCAGCACAGCTTATTTGATAATATTCGGGATTATATTCTACTTTTTCTCTTAATAAAAACTTTGGTTTCCTATTAAATAAAACAAAAGATTCTATTCCCTCATTTACTATTTTATCTTTAAAAAAGATATCTGGATATGGTGTATCTTTCTTTATACACAAACAATATTCTTTTTTATATTGAATAGAATAGTAATTTTCTTCTAAAAATTTTCTAATTTTAGAATAGTCTTCAGAATGAATTGGTAGATAATCTAAAATTACTTTATTAAAATCTTCAAATACTTTAACCATATCGCTTTTAATAGTGGTATAAAAATCATATGGTACAGAGATTTGATTTTTTAATTGATCGATATTTATTTTTAATTTTTCCACTAATTCTTTTTCATCATATGAATTTCCCAATTTAAATAAACTCCTTTCCATTTTCATTAGCTAATTCGCGTCTTTTAAGATTAAATAATTTCTTAATCTTAGTGTCACATGTCTCATTGAATTTAACCATTATTAAATAATCAGTAAATGTTAAATTCATCTTATTTTTCTTTTTAAACTCCAAATAACTCTTTTCTAAATCAGACGCATCTATATGTGATTTAATTTTAATAAATCTATAATGTGGAATTCTAGTAAGCATATCTCTTATATCTAATATCAAATCAATATTAGCAACTTCTTTTCCACTCTTATTGTAGTATTTACCATTTCTTTTTACCCATCCATCAAAATAATCAGTAACACACGAAATGGAATATTGAGAATCTGAAACTATTCTTAACTCAATATTTTCCATTTTACTCCATCCATTAAGTATAGTTCGTAAACCATCACGAATACACAATAACTCAAAATGATTATTTGTTCCAATTGATACTGGAACTGATTTTGTAAAATATCTATTCTTAAATCTTATTACGTAGGCAGAAGAGCCATAATAATCGTTTCCGATTTTAATAGCTCCTCCATCTGTAAAAAGATCCAGGTGATCCATATTATCACCCTTTCTTTTATTTTTTAATTTTCATAGGTTTGGCATCATATCCTAAATTATTAAGATAGATTAAATGTTTTTTGAGAACTGAATTTTTACCTAAGTCAAAATCTTTACTTAGTACAATTAATCTCTTTAGTTGCTCATCATAATCATGAATATAATCTTTATATTCTTTATAAAATAATAAAAATCCTTTATCTACATATTGTAACGGAATAAAGATATCTCCCCTATGATAGAGCTCATGTACCGTTTGAGATAAAGGAACTAAACCAACCATACCTTTATAGTGAAGCTCCATAATTTCTTCAGCTATTTTTAAAGGATCGATAGGTAGTTCTTCCGTTTCATATTTTTTTAATACAATATTGGTTATATCAAAAAGAGTAAACGGAATATGATGGATTTCAATTTTAATTCTTCTTCCATCTTCTTTAGATACATTATTGAAAAACATACAATAGTTCATATCATAAGCAGAATGTAAATAATTAATAAACTCTTTATATTCTAAAGAGGAACGTATTAATTTCTCCACTTTTTTAATAAACTTAGTTCTTGTTTTTTCATCATACATAACATAAGTTGGTTTATTGAAATCCATTTCTGGTAATGTATAAACCTCTTTATCTGTTATTGCATCGTAATTTAATACTCTTGGAATTCTCAATACAATCACCCTTTTTATAATATTTATCTATTATAAAATTGTGAATATGAGAACTATCTCTTACGATTCTCACGACCAACTGGTCTTGTACCACCTTTAAAGTTTACCCAGTATGAAAGCTCATCAATCATTCTAAGATCTAGATTCAATTTACCGTCTTTATAGATATTATCAATTAAATATCTTCTTTGAAGTAGACCATAAATGATTTCTGATTTTGAAACTGTACATCCTTTAACCCTAGCTTCTAAAAGTTTAACAAAGGTTTGTACATCTTTTCCCTTCAAAACAATTCTATCATATCCTTCTAATGAAAGGTCTGCCATTTCAAAAATTTGATAGAATGCATAAGAAGGTTCTAAAGATTCTTCTGGTGTTGGAACCTGAAGAAAGAAAAATACAGATGATTCATTTGGATCTGTTAAATCATATAAAATTTCATAACCTAATTTTTTAACTAAGAATTTATAAGATTTTAAAATATTAGAATACTTAGCCATGTTATCATTCCTTTCTAAATTTAGTTTAACTAATTTGTCATTGCTAGAATTCTAAAGAATGATATTCTCGATAACTTTTTCCCAATCTAAATTAGCATAAAAGTCCTCACCTTCATAATCAGTATCTATTCTCTTTTTTATCTTCTTTAAAAGTTCTCTAGCTTTTTTAGCATCTTCATCATCAAACAATGAAAGGGTTTTTCTAATTTCACGAATATGATATTCCATTTCACTAACTCTATCATTTACACAGCTTTCAATAAACTCATAATCATCTTCAGATAAAAAGATATTTGTAGTTACTTGAAATATTTCGCTACAAGCATAATATCCATTATCTTTAGTTTGAAGATACTTAAATTTTTCAAAAGGCATTGGAACTATTTTAAATTTAAAATTATATTTAGATTTAGTAATGCTTCCTCTTCTAGAATTTGGTTTTGTTTTTCTAATATCCATATATGCTTCAGCAATATGAATATCTGTACTATAACCAAGATGAAATACTCTTCTATCAGTAGGATTATCAATATCAATCATATCAACTACATAAATCATCACTTTATTTTACCTCCAAACATAAAAATTCCCATTAGAGAAATTCTCTAATGGGAATTATATTAATTATTTCTTTCTGGAATTTAGTTTTGTATTGGGTTTTCTCTTAGTATTATTAAATTTTGGTTTCGGAGAGAAAACTTTTGGTTTATTATTAGGAGTGAGAGAAGCTTGTTTTTTTTCTACATTCACAGCATCTTTCTTAACTCTAGGTTTTTGCTGTTGCTGATGTTTATCGGTTTTATTAGCAACGCTTTCTTTTTTCAAAGGTTTATTTTCCTTCTTATTTTTAAACTGTTTTTTATCAGTTTTCTGTCCTTTACCGTTAGTATTTTTTCGATTTTCTTCTTGTTTAGCATATTTATTACCAATAGCATTAGTCTTATATGGAGGAGGTGTATCATCACCTTCTTCAGATTTTCTATAATAATTGTCAATATACTCTTTTAACGGTACGGCAATTTCATCTCTGATAAATGCTTGTGCTGCTTTATCACAACGTAAAGACAAGAAATTTTCAAGCTTATCAATTGTAATGGTCAT
>NFZD01013565.1_pt1 | contig 10212 bp, 19 predicted proteins | sample 1095381 | NCBI WGS metagenome assembly NFZD01 (sample SAMN03609891, study PRJNA323583) | gut metagenome | isolation source: feces | host: Rattus norvegicus | place: Denmark: Riget | collected 2013 | reverse complement strand
TACTATAAGTAATATTTATATATATGTTATCTATAATAACATTATTACTATATTTAATAGGCAAAGTTATTATTATTTTGTACTATTTAAGTATATATATAGGTTATTTATATTCAAAAGTATTTTAATCTTATTTATTACATTATGACTAATTCTGAATTACAAGAAAGAATTTGTTCTGCCTATTAGGATTTTAAGATTAAAAATCAGTTTAGTTTTATAAATAAACTAAAGAAGGGCGGATAGATAAAAGATAGAAAAGATATTATTCATATAAAAGATAAAAATAAGGGTAAGTTTACTGCCTCAGCTAAAGCAGCTGGAGAATCTGTATAGGAGCATGCTAAATCTGTATTAAATAATCCTAATACTACTCCTTTACAAAAACGTAGAGCTAATTTTGCTAGAAATGCCGCTAAATGGAAACATGCTAATGGAGGCACTATTCTTAAAATGTAGTTAGCAGGTAAGATGCCTGGAACTAGGAGTCAATATAATAATGTGACTTAGATATATCAAGCTTTAGTAGATAAAGGAGTTACCCCACAGGCAGCTTTAGATTTAACTAACCAAAAGGTTGCAGAAAAAGGTTGGACTGGATTCGCTACTGGAGATAATAAAAAATATCCTAATGCACAATCTTTTGCAGACCATCTAATTGATTGGCATAGTAGAATGTATCCAGACTCACTTAAAGCTTAGAATTTTTAGTAGTACTATGATGGAATACAAAAAAATGCTAAGTACATGTATAACTCTGAAAAAGGCTATAATGGTTACAGAAAAGATTTATTACTTACAAGACCTGGGGTAAAGAAAAGAATTAATTATTATAGAGCTACTAAAGGATTAGGACCGTTAGCTCTAGTTAATTTTAATTAGCCTAGTAATTATTCTAGTTATGCGTAAGAATAAGTATTATAAAGAAAATAAAAAGATTTTAAATGAACATAAAACACAATGTATAGTATGTGGTGAATCAGCTAAATGTTGTTTAGAATTTCATCATACTGGAGAAAAATTATTTAATATATCACAAGCTGTAAGTCATATACCTACAGATTTATTTATTAAAGAATTATCTCAAACAATTTGTGTCTGTAAGAATTGTCATTCTAAAATACATAATGGTTTGATAAAATTATGAGTGAATATTTTAAATATGAAGCTTTAGATATTCCTGCTACAGAAGTACTAAAAAGTAAAGGTTTAGATTTAGATTTTACTCCTAGACAATATTAGTATATTCCTGAATTAAATACTGGAGATTTTCATATTAAGGGTTTAAATTTAGATGGATATTTTTCTATTAATAAAGCTAAAGAGCCTAAGGAATATAAATCTACCTAGCTTAAATTAAACCATAATACACCTAGTAAAAATAAAAAGATATTAGAACAAACTTTAGATAAATATGGTATCACTGGGAACAAGAAAACTACTTTAATGAAAATAGCTTCTCTAGAATCAGGATTTAATTCTAAAGCCCAATCTAAAAATAGTTCTGCTGCTGGATATTTTTAGTTTATAGATAGTACTAGAAATAAATATTCTAATTTATCTAGAGAACAGTTTAAAAATAGTCCTGATGCACAAGTATTAGCCGCTTCACAATTATATGATGATAATGCAAGATTTTTAAGAAATAATGGTATAGCAGTTACTGGAGAAGCTATAGCAGCATCATGGTTAAATCCAAAATGGACTAAAAATTATTATAAGTATGGTATTGCAGGAGGCTCTGATGCTAATGGTACTAATGTTGCAAAATATATAAATAAATTTAGAAATGCCTGAAATTTTTGAAGAATTAGATCGTCAAGCAGATAAATGGGAACCTACCGCAGCAGCCATATCTTTAGGTAGTTTAGGACTAGGTGCAGGTATAAGTACTACCGCTGTAGGTGCTCCTATAGGAGGAATTATTGCTGGAGTAGGTTAGTTGCCTTCTTTAGCTATAGATGGATATCAAGCTGGTAGAGGATGGTACAAGATTTTTAAAGAATCCCCAAGTAATTTTGGAAGCGCTGTATGGAATACTTTAGAAACTGGGGCAGATATATTAGGAGCTAAATTTGCAACAACTTTAACTAAAGGAGGTTCTAAACTTCTTAGATCTAGCGTACATAAACCTGATTATTACCTTAAACATCATTCTCCAAGAGTTAATGCTATGCGAAAGAGACAAGTCGACGTAGTATTAAATTAGTAGAAAAAAGGAGCTACTAAAAAATTAGCTAAAAAAGGAGTTCGTCCAAATCAAGGTTCATACTTTACATCTAAATTAAACTAGGAATTAAATAAACCTTATTTAGAGTAGGTAGCTAAAAGGAATACTATAATAGCAAATGACGTTACTAAATTAAGTCCTAAAATATAGTTACCTATTTAGATTATACCTAATATTATTGATATACATGCTAGAAATAAATAATATTTATAAATTTAATAAAAATAATAATGGATACATATACTTTGACAAAAAAGATTGAGGAACTACAAAGATTTTTAGATTTTATAAATGAGAGAGATAAGCAACTATGGGAAAGATATTTAATTAAATGCACCCAATTAAATGACAATATAGAATTATGAAAGTAATCATAAATAATATCTTACCTCCGAAAGGTTTTAAATGTATAAATTTATTTGGTATACTATTCTGTAGAAGAATACTAAATAAAATAGATATAAACCATGAAACTATTCATACTAAATAGATGCAAGAATTATTATATATATTCTTTTATTTATGGTATGTAATAGAATATTTAGTTAAATTAATTATATATAGAAATACTAAATTAGCTTATAGAAATATTTCTTTTGAAAGAGAAGCTTATTAGAATTAGTATAATTTAGATTATCTTAATAATAGAAAACATTATAGTTGGTTTAAGTATACTAAAACTAAGTAATGAAATAGTTTTTAATTAAATTAATAACAGCACATACTGGAATAAGTAGTAAAAGAGTATGTGGCATATTAGGATGGATAGTAAGTTTAATTATCCTAATATACTGTTCTATTAGTTAGATACAAGCACCAGATATGGTAGATACAGTTTTATATTGTTGTATGGGATTACTAGGTATAGATAGTATAACTAGTATATGGAAAAATAAAGTATAAATATGCCAATAGTAGATGAGAATAAGCAAAATAAAGGAGTGAATAATAATACTCGGAATAAATAGATGGCTATAGATATGGAATATTATAATAGACTAAATCATCCTAGGTTTAAATCTCCATATCTTGGTGCTAAGTATTAGTAGAGAGTTATTCCCGTTAGAACTTTAAATGGGGTACAAGATGTATTTGTAGATAATAGAGGGACTATAAAATAGGGAGGACATACTCATTCTAAATTATATAATTATAGTAATAAGAATAGAACCCATCCTATAAAAGGAGCTTATGCTAGAGAAGTAGATAGTTGGAATAATAATACTAGTCCTATTAAAGCATTAGTTAATTCAGGAATAGGTTATGCTTTAGCTCCAGCCGCTTAGGCAGTATATGATTATACTAAAGGTACTTTAGATATATCTAAGAATCCAACTAAAGCTAGTAATTATTTAGTAATGCTTCCTGCAATAGGATATGCTGTAAAAGCTCCTTTAAAACGTGGAGTAGAAGTAGCTATGAGAACTTCTAATAATGCGAATCCTATAGAAGACATAGTATATAATATGCATAAGGCAAGTCCTAAAAAGCATGCTGGAGTATTGTCTTATGTATCAACTGGTATAGGTTACAATACATATGCTCCTGAAGCATATACTGGATTTTAGAAAGTAGCTAAAGGCAATGATATGATTGATGCTTATTTATATAATAAAACTATAAATCCTTCTTATGGAGTAAAGAAAATAAATGTAGATTATGGTCCACATGAGAATTATATAAGAAAGATATATCCTTATAAAGATATTCCTGTATATGAGAATACAGAAACTTTAGATTTCTTTACTAAGAGACCTATGTAGAAAGCTTCTAATGTAACTAATAAAACTCCTTGGAAAGGTGCTAATAACAATCTAGACTTTGGAGATAATGGAGTGGATGCTGCTGGACATTTAGTTTAGGAAGGAACATCTAATGGTAAGAAAGTATATAGGGCACAAGATATTTGGAAGTTTAATCCTGATGAATATAAGTAGAAATGGAGTTCGTATGATTTAGACAGTAAGGCTGTGTTAGGATTAAAAATATTAGATAAATTAGGAACTCCAGTAATAGTAAGAACACCATGGCTGTATAGATAAAAGATAATAATTATAAATAGTCCTGGGGAGGAATAAATTTATTTAATTCTAAAGATAATGGTGCTTCAGTAAAATCTTTATATTAGGGTCTTTAGAAGAGTGCTCAAAAATTATAGAGACCTTAGGTAAAAGTTGTGCCTCAGCATATTGAATAGAATAATAGTACTAGAGTAAAAACATTTTATGCTCCTACGTATAGAAAAAATAGATTAATAAATACTGGAGGAACTAATAAATAGGAAGTAAACTAGGGTTTTAGTAATGCACATAAACTAAATATTAATAAAGCACGTGCTGATGCTGAAGAAGAATCTTCTAAAAGATCGGGAAGTAGAGTACTAACTAAATATGCTAGAGATAATGCTGAGTCTAAATATCGTAATACTTATAAGGTGTCTCCTAATATATAGTCTGATAGATCATTAGATTATAATCCAGAAGACCCATTCTTAAAAGATTCAGAAACTGGGCAATATTTAAAAGATGAAAATGGAAACCTTGTAAATAATTCTTAGTGGAATGCTCCTTTAGGTTATAGATTATTAAAAACTATACATGATATAAATGCTGGTACTTCTATGGTACTTAGTATGTTACCTAGTGCTACTGCTAGAGGTATAGGTAATGCTATGTTTATAGGGCAAAATCTTGCTGACATACATCACGATATTAAAGATAAAAATTACGCAAGTGCCGGATTAAATACTGCTTTTACTTTTGCTCCTTATGGTATTAATAGAGTCTATAAATCTTGGAAGCCTGCTAAAAGATTATCTGATATAATTAATAAAAAATATACCCGATACGATATATACGAAGCCAGATCTAAATCTAGAGAAATTTATGGTTAGGAATTAAAAAATAAAATGTCAGATTTAGAAGGAGAGCACCTGCAAGATTTATCTAATTTTAGGTATACTAAACATAAAAGAGATAATAATCCTAGAATTGATTGGGATGCTACCGCTAAAAGTGGGAAACAATGGCATGCTGACTATGCTGCTAATTTAAGATAGGCTAAAGACCCTAATGTAACTATTAATTTAAATGGACAAGAAGTGACTATTCGTCCGAAAATAAATTATGAAACTGGTAAAGTTATTTCAAGTACTCCTGAATTAGGTTAGTATTTAAAAGACTTAGAAACTACTTTAAATGGAAGTGCCCTTGTTGGAGGTTCTACAAGATTATATGGTTCTGGAATTATTAACGGAGTACCTCACGACTTAGAGTTATTAACAACTAAATCTAGATTAGGATCAGTTTAGAAAAGTATTGGTAAAGAAGGATCTCAATATGGACCATCTAATGGTTTTAAATAGTCTTTAGAAGGTAATAACAAAGTATTTAACTCTGATGGTAATCATATAATTGATGTTTAGACTATTGGGGAAGATGCTAAAGGATATGCTACAGGATAGTTAGCTCATAATTATTATTCTAGATTATATCCATAGAAATATAAATAGTTATAGAAGTAGTGGGAATCACTAGGTAATACAGCTATATAGAAAGGGCAAGTATTTAATACTACAGAATAGGCTTTACCTATAAAAGCTGAAGAATTATACACCCAATTATAGAAACATCCCAGAATATACGATTTAATGGTAGCTATGGATAACTATAATGGTTTTAAACCTAAGCAAGTAGGTAGACAAGCTCAAATGTTTAGTAGTCCTTGGCTAACTAATAGAATCTAGAAAATGAATACTGATACTGTTACTAATGGTTGGACTAGGCTTAAATTAACTCCTTAGGAAATTTAGGAAGCTAGAACTATGTGGAATATTCCATAGGTTTATAATGATGACGCTGTAGAATCTATAGTTAATTAGAATTTAATAGCAGATAATATGGGAATAAGGACAGTCTTTTATAACTCTAGACTTACTCCCAAATGGGATATTAATACAGAAAATAGTGCACTACGTTCTGTAGTAGCCCCATTTAATGGACAAGGTGCAGGAATTGGAGGTAATCAATTACTAAATTCTTCAAGAGGAGGTTTGGGAGGAGATGCTACAGCAATATTAAATAATAGAGTTGGCATTAATTCTTTTTAGGATTATGTAAATTCTATAAAAAATAGATTATAGAGAACAGACCCAAATTATGATTTATTTGATGATATTAATAAGAAAGTAGCTTAGGGTACTTTATCTATAGAAGAGGGTACTAAGCAAACTACAGAGTTAGCTAAGAAATTAAATATAAATGGGTATTATGGAATGGCATATGGTGAGGGTAATTATTTTGGTGCTTTACAACAACCTACTATAGGATTAAAGAATTATTCTGTAGGATCTTAGTCGGAGGCTGCCAATATATTAGAAGTAGGATCAAATCCTAAATTCCCTTCTAGAGAATATTCAAGTATGGGATTCCCTAGAGTTAAAATTATAAATCCTTATAGTGCTCCTATGAGATGGGGTAAATATGTAAAATATAATAATCTTGGAAACCCAACAAAATAGACTGTAGAAACTGTAGAATATGTTCCTCAACGTAGTAATTATGTTTATCATACAACTCCTAAGTATGATTATAAGAAAGCTTTCTACAAGTATCCTTAGTATAGAAAATGGGATTCTAAATTATAGGAAAGTCTTAAACATGAATGGACAACCGATTTTTCCGGCATACCTGGAAGAAAAATTGATACTATTTAGTATCATTGGAATAAAAATGCTGTCCCTATCGGAGCAATTACTGGGGGTATTGGAGGTACTATAGATATGTATAATAATATGAATACTTTCGATATGGCTAATCCATATTACCTTAGGTAGCTTAATTAGGAATGGGGAAATTAAACCACAATAGCCGAAGTTTCTCAAATGAGAAGCCTCGGCTATTTTTTTAAATTAATAAATATCCATCCCCAAATATTTATTAATAAGTAACAGATAATTCATTTAACTTATCACAAAAGTCAAGAGTTAATTGATTATCTTGTAAATCATTATCTTCTATAGTATCAATAATCTACTGTACTTCATTAAGTACTTTGTTCATTTTAGACTTTAAGTCTTTTAATTCTTTGTTAGTCATTAATCAATTTTTATATAACCATTAACATCTAGATTATCATATATAGAAGTCATTGTATATCCTGTAATTGGATTTCTATAATGATATTTTTTAATTTCTATATCTTCCTCTTCTAAATTAGAATTTATATTTTGGTTGTCTTTAATCCATTGGTCTAAATCAGCTTCTGTTCCATTCTCTAATTGAAATAGAATCTTAGGTTCTGATTTTAATCGTTTTAATTTTTTAGTAAGATTAGTTGTTTTTAAAATCTTACCATTTAATTCATAAATTGCTGCTATCATTTGAAGATTATGTTTTAAAGTAGAATTAGCATTATCCGAATAGCACCACGTGGAGGTTTCTACTTACGCTATTCTTCTCCCACAAGGATTCGAACCCTGACTAAAAGATTTCATACTACTCTTACTTTTACATAAGCCATCCTATTAGGATGTTGTAGTCTGGACTATTTCTTCATCTACTAGAGATGCTTCCCTGTATAGTCTCTACGCCATTTATAACTTTTATAAGTTAATTTAGTAAGTCCTCGCCAAAGAATATATTACTATATTCGAGGTTTCGGTTTATTAGGGGAAGAGTTCCAATATATGTCGCCATATAAAGCTCCTTATTTCAAGAGTCTTCTGTGCTAACCATTACACCATAGGAGAATATTATCTTATAAATAACTACTAACACTAAAAGGATTTTCAGTAGAAGTAGTTTTATTATTATTAGTGTCTATTGTAATAAGTCCGTTATGAGGTATATCTTTTAAACCTTTTATAACCATATTATCTATAGTTAATTTAGGTCCATTAATAATATTTACTAGTTCTATTAATTGAGATACTGTAAGATTAGGAACTATCTTATTAATTTTTTGTAATGTTGCTATCATTTAAAAAATCCACTATATGTTTAAATTCTTGTTTATATTTTTTATATTTAGAATTATATAAATTAGAAGAAAAATCTTCTAAAGATATATCTGAGATAATTCCAAATATTAAACAAGCATTGTTAAATGTTTCATCATCTAATTTACTACAATATTCTTCAAATTCATCTACCTGTTTAGTCATAGTTATATGAATTACATTATCAATAACCTATAAATTTATATTATACTAATCAGGAAGGTCTTTAATACTTTGTATTAGTTGTTCTTTATTCATTTAATATTTCTTTTTGATTACACGAGTAATATAGTCGAGGTATGGAATATTAAAAGTTAATTTTTGTAAAAGTTAATATTCTAAGATTTTTAAATTAAAATTTTAAAAATTCAATTATTAAATAAACTTATACTCAATTATATTTTTTATAATTTGAGTTCTATCAGATATTTTACCTTTAAAAAAGTATTCAGGATTTAAATAATAAACAGCTTTATATCTAGAATCTTTTAATAACATCTTTTTCTTTACTAAAGAAGTAATAGTATTACGTATAGTTCCAGCAGCTAAGTTAGTTTTAATTTTAATAGTATCTCTAAGTTCTTCATCTAAAGAAATCTTATTTCCTGGAAGTGCCCTATCTTTATCTTCATAATAATTAGAAGTATACCATAAAACAGCTAATACATTAGACTCTGCTTTAGATAACTTATAAAATTCTTCATTATCTCTTAAATATATCTGGCAGAATTGTTCAGCACTAACAGTTTTAATAGTTTTAACTTCAGCTGATAATATCTCTCCACCCACTCCAACTTTAATTGATTCTATTTGTTTCATATTAACATTTGTTTTAATTAAAATTAATTTATTCATTTTTTATATGATTCAAAATAAATTCACAAAAATTATGTCACAAAAATTATGAATAGAACAAATGTAGAAATGAATGAAGTGAATCCTCTAATGAATAGAATGAATCTGTGAGTGCATAAAAAATTTTTAAGTGCCTGATAATCAAGGAGTTATGAAAATACTCTTCTTATCTTATATGGTGAAAAATATTTTACATTTTTAAAATTTTAAAATTTTTAAGGTTACTTTATATATTCCCCCCCCGTTATTTTTTAGGAACTGTTACATTAATGGCTTTATTGAAGTAGTTAATTTTTAAATTAAATTTAGTTATTCGTTCGGGAGTAGACTGCCCCTTAGAGCCCCCCACATATTTGGAGTAAAAACCAAACAAAAATTATTAACAAATTTTAAAACAATTTAATTATGAAGATTTCAGTTAAGAATGGCGGTAATTTGACACTTCGTCAAGTGTCGATGGGCGCAGCAGCCGTACAGGCAGCGCTCGATGGTAAAGCTACAGGTATCCGGTTTAGCTTCACTGATGATACATCAGTGTCAGCTAGTGAACAACCAATGCCAGGTGATGTCATGCGTGGCATAGCTGCCTCAAAGGCAGTTGTTGCCATTATGGCTAATGTTACTATAGATGGCTTGGATGGTACAAGAACCATCAACTGCAACCGAGTTCTGGCTATGTTGGCACCTGGAGCGGCTGATGTTGATGACGCCGTTAAAATCATCAACGAGAAAGGTTTTAAAGGGTTTACTTGTGACATTGAAACTCTTGATAACTATGGTGGAGCGAAACGTTTCACAAATGTAGTTGGTACTAAGTAACCAAAAGGGGAGAGAGTAATCTCTCTCCTTTAAAATTTTTTTATAAATTTCTTTGTATTTTTTGTAATGTACAAGACTATTAAAGGAGTTTATGGAAAAAATAGGCTTGTTGACTTAGAAACTTTAGAATTCTACAATGTTCAACTTCCGACACAAATTGTTGGAATTTTTATGTTGTTGATTGAGAATGATAAAGTTATCGTGGTCAAATATGCTGTTTGGAGAGATAGTTGGCAATGGTGGGGGATAAGTTGGGAATGGGTAAGGAAGGTGAGTTATTTGTATGGGCTGGTATGAGTTTGTGTGCACA
>NFZD01016468.1_pt1 | contig 10235 bp, 18 predicted proteins | sample 1095381 | NCBI WGS metagenome assembly NFZD01 (sample SAMN03609891, study PRJNA323583) | gut metagenome | isolation source: feces | host: Rattus norvegicus | place: Denmark: Riget | collected 2013 | reverse complement strand
ATCTCGTGACCCGTATCGCGTTCAAATCCTTGCGATGATAGTTTATATGGCTGAGAGGCTCAGAATAGGTTAGGAAATGTTAGATTGAGCCACGGAGCCACTGTGGTACCACAATCATTCTGGCCAGAGCCGGCTCAGCACCACACAGGAATTGAGCCACAATTCTTAACGTAAATTTAACATTTCCTAACTCGCTATATTTCGCCATATTGAAATTTATTGTACATGCTACTTGGCTAACTGCCAGAATGTTAAATATGGTTAACAACCATCTGATTTAACACAACTTAAACCTGAGAATTTTTCTATGTTATTTTTTTAGCACCTTAAATTCCTACCGAAAATTTTTATCCAAAAAGTTTCGCATATCAGATATTATTTGTATATTTGCATATCGGAAATAACGAACGAAACAACCGAGGTTACAAACAAAATTTAACACAAAAAGTTGCTCAAAAGTTTTCCGGTTCAAATATAATTAGTATATTTGCATAGATAAAATAAGTAATAACAATAAAACATTACAGCAATGAAAGTAAACAGAAATTATCGTTTCGTATTGACGAACATTCCAAACAGTATGTTGGAAACAGGAGAAGTAAGAATTGACAACGAGGAAATAACCGGCGAGAGAATGTTTGCCAGTGAGTGCCACTACTATGCCGAAAAAAATATCCTCGAGTGCATCAAGGATGCAGCAAAACGCGATGACTTGCGCAGCTATTACGAACACACCTACTGCATCTACAAAGAGGACAAACCGAAAAAGGAAACAGTAGAGCGCGAAGAGGACGGCAAGAAAATTACCGAAACAAGAGAAATACCTGGCAAGGCAATGCTGGTTGAGGTAATTACAGTAGACGAGAACGGCATAAATATTCGATAAAACGGATTGCCGGTTGTTCCACGACAGTGGGATGCCTCAGCCGTTCGCCCGGGTTGGGCATACAGGAGTTCGATTCTCCTGCTGGGCACAATTGGCAATATTGCCGAGAGAATTAAAATAAACTATAATATGGAAACAAAAGCAATTTATTTTGTAGCAATTGCGTATGACGCAGAAAATATTTTCAAACCTATGATTGTTGAACAGTTTGATGATGAGGCAGATGCCAGAGAATATGCAGCCTTAATGTGCAAAACTAAAAAGCGCGAGTATATCGTATTAAGACAGCTTTGTGCTTTTAGTGTAACGCAGAAATATAAATAATCTTAGCCGCTGCGGAAAGAAACGGTTTAGGAGCGACACCTACAGCGGCGCAACTTAATTAAAAACTATATTATTATGAACATTACAAGAAATGATTTGTACAGAGTGCTGAGGTCAATAAACAGAGCTTCAGGCCGAAATTTTAAGTTGGAATATTCTTCTGAATATGGCTGGTTATTAATCGAGGAAATACCAGGCATTAAAAGACAAATATGCGGAGTTGGTATGCACTTAACCAGACGGGAAATGTATATTTATATGTGTGGCATTATGGCTTACTTAAATTAAAGCAGTATGAATAGAATAAAAAACATAGGCCTTACTTTATTTATAATAGGCGGAACTGGCGTAGCTGCTGGAGACGAAAATTGGCAAATGATTCATGCTACACTTGCTGTAACAGGATTATTCTTATTAATAATAACAGCATTGAAACTATGGCACGGAGCGAAACATTCGTAATAGTTTATAGGCTTGAAGTTGAGGCCACTCGAGAGAATTTGGACAGTATGGAGAACTTCATAGAAGCCATTTCGGATTGCGCTATCGTGTCCAACGATGAGGGTTATGTAGCTATCATAGTAGCGTCTTCGGATGCCTTAGGGACAACGAAATTGGCTAATATGGCACTCAAATTCTTTGGCAAGGAGGGATATAATATAAGTACTCTCGGACTCTTAGGGCCGTTTAAGAAACTCAATTGATATTTTTTAACATAAAACTTGGAAAAAAGTTCCCAAAGCAGCTCAATAATTCAAAAAAACATAGTATATTTGCAATATCAAAATTAAACAATAACAATTCAAAATTTACAGTATTATGACAACAAAGAAATTTTCGCAGATGACAACGAAGAAGCTGAACGCTCTTTTGGCAACAGCAAGTGACGAAGACAAGAAGGCTATCGAGGCCGTACTCGCAGCTCGTGAACAGGCTCAGGCCCCTGCTGCTCCTGCAGCTCCTGAGGCAACCGCAGAAGAGACTCCTGCCGCTCCTGCAAGTGAAGAAGAAACTCAGCTCAGCCCTGAGGAAGAAGCAGCTATCAAGGCAGCTGAAGAGAATGGCGGACTTAACCCGCTCTACAATGGCAGCAAGGCAACTCAGGAGAAAAAGCCGAAGATGACCGATGAGGACCGTCATGCACTGGCCGAAGAGCTGAAGAAGAATGTTAACCACCGTTGTCAGGCAGTTCCTTTCAACACTGCAGAATGGGTTGACGGTTATATCGCCGGAGTGATTGAAGAGAAGCGCAGCAATAAGGTACTCTATGCAATCAAGACAGACGACGGACGCCGCATCGTTAAGGTACATGACAGCAATCTCGTTCGTATTCTGGACGAAGTTGTTGAGCCGGAGAAGAAAGCCCGCGCTCGCAAAGCAAAAGACCCGGCAGACAAAGTTGAATGGACACCGGAAGCAATTGCCGAAGAGGTTAACGAAGTTATCGGCAACATAGGTAAAACGGTAGAATTTGAGAAATACCGTACTACAGATGAAAACGGCGAAGAGCACATTGAAATGGTAATCGGCCGTATCGTGGCAATCGTGCCTGACAAACGAGCTCAGCGCTTGCTCTACCGCATTTCAGTTCCGGCTCCTATCGAAGGCAATCCGCTTGCAACGAAGATTATGCACAAGGTTGTGAAAGCCGGAGGCATTAAGATTGCCGAAGAGTTCGACGAAGAAGGTGCACAGCTCAATGCCAAGTATTTGGAGCGCCGTGAGGCAGCAGCAACCCGTACTCCGCTTACTCCTCAGGACCGTGTAATTCGCTGTGAGGAGAATGTGAAGAAGGCAGAGGAGAAGCTGCAGAAAGCTCAGGAAGAGCTGGAAGCCAAAAAGAAGCAGCTCGAGGATGCAAAGAAGGAGCTGGATGAATATCTCGCCGGTCAGGCAAATGGAGAAACTGCCGAAGCTCCTGCTGAGACTACAGCTGAAGAGGAGTCACTTGCATAACACAGCCACCTGACACTGTTTCTCTCATGGAGCCGTCTCGAAAGAGGCGGCTCTTTTTTTTTTGCTGCATATCTAAGTATGCAGCTATTTTTGTATTATTGTGATTTATGTTAAAATATGTAAACTCATAGAAACATGCTTCTTTCGCGTTCTAGGACACTTTTAGGCTTTAGGTGTACCATAATATGGGTTAACTCAATTTGACGCGATAGAGGTCAAAAGAAGTGTATCTATCAATGTATTTTTATAAAGTCTATAATATGAATTAAGGCATGGACTTTCCTGAGCTTTAAGCCACCAAGCAGTTATATAAATAGCTGTTAAATTTATGGCTAAAAAGTTGACTCATTTTCTTGGCTTCTAGGACACTTTTATTTGAGAATAATAGTAAACTAAATCTATAAAAAGAAATGAGGAGAGAATGAACGAGAATAATGAAATTTCATATATTTTCGAGGCATTTAGAGCTCTATATTTTTATATTAAAGCCGCAATAAATCAGTGAAAAATTTTTATGTTAAAGTCTGTAAAACAGTGATTTATATCAAGATTATTTTGTACTTTAGCCTATAAAAGAACAAAAGTAAAACTGTTAAAAAATGTTACACACTAGAACACATAAAAGCCGCATGGCTATTATGATTAAACAGCTTATGCCTGAGTGTACAAGCTGTGTAGCTCGTGTGCACAGTGGACTATGCAGCAATTGTCCACATTGGACCCCGAGTGTGGTACAGGAGTTAACAGAGGAAATGGCCGAGAGAATATCCGCCACAATTGGACAGGAGAATATCACAAGGCCCAACGAGAGAAATGTTGAACAAAAATAAATAATTGCAATATGGAAATAAATGAACAAGAGAATACCCAAGAGGTACAGCAAGAGAATTTGCTTGATGGCTCTCAGTCAGTTCAAGCAATGCAAGAAGGAAATGAACTGCCAACAGTTGTTCAATTAGTTCAGCCTCAAGCTGCTTTAGATGAAATAGCGGAGCTTGAGAAGAAATATCGTGAAACTATAGAACGGGAGAATAAATGAGTAATTTTGTTTTAGATTACAGCAAAAAGCAGACTTTGCAAATATCAAATGATGCTTTTTGCTTTTTGTATTATGGCGAAGAGCCATTAGACGAAGACAATTTGGAAGAAGCCAATGAGGTATCTGAAATGTTTTCCAATAATTTTTATATAGAAGATGATTGGAAAGCAGTTGATGACTCAGACCTTATAGAATGTACTTTTGTTCCGTATGTTGAAGACCAAGCCGATTATGATGAATATGAGGACCTTACTAAATATATTCAGCAGCAAATAAAATGGCTTGATGCAAATCATATTAGAGTGTGGTGGTTTAATAACCAAACTGGGACGAGAGAATTACGTGGTGATTTTAAGGTTTATACCAATAAATATGGCCTTAAGTGTTTTCATACAGGCAATCAAGATGAGGATTTTGCGACAGGAAAAATGAGCTTGTATTTTTTGAAGAATTTCAAAAAGCGCATAGCTTAACAAGTGAACGAGAGAAATATAAGGCAGACTACAGAAAAGTAGTCTGCCTTTTTTACATTAAGCTTTCATCTTCTTCTATAACGAGAGAATAACCGACTCCTCGTATGGTTTCTATAGCCACTCGGTTATCCATTTTAAGCATATTTCGCAGCATGCATATATGGACATCTAAGCTACGTTTATTAAAGTAGTTATCATCAGTCCATACTTGTTGCATAAGTATTTTCTTAGGTAATGTTTCATTTTTATAGGCACATAATAAAGCAAGAACTTGGCTTTGTTTATTATTAAGCTGTGTTTTTACATTGCCTATAGTAAGAATTTTATCTACTGTATTAAACAGGTAATCGCCTATCTCATAAGATGGCTCTATACTTCTTACTCGCACGCCACATCTTTTTAGAACGGCTTTTATTCTTCTTATAAGCTCTTCAATGTTATATGGCCTTATAACGTAATCATCTGCACCTTCATCGAATGCTTCAATAACATACTCATATCGGGCCTTGTCTGATACCATTATTACTGGTATTTTATCATCTGATTTGCGCAAAAATTTTAATGGCTTTAGCCTCATAGAGGCATCTGTTGTTTTATAATGGCTTAATATGCATAAGTCATAATTCTTTTCTCTGATTTTGATTAGTATATCATTCTCAGTTGAGGTTATTACTTGAAAGCCATTATACACCAAATAATCTACCAGGATTTTACAGTCTTCATCTTGATAGATTAAAATTCTTGGCAATGCTAATTTAGTATTATTACTTTTCATACCATTTCTTTAATCTTGTTTTGCAAATCATTATATAAAACTTCATACCAAAATGGATTAAGCCTTAACAGGTCAAAGTATGAATATACGCCTTTTTGGTATATTAAAGAAGCATATTTAAGCTCTTTGTCCGCTCTTTTTTTAAAATGCTCATGATAGAACTTTATGGACTGGTCCACATTTACCAAGAATGGTGATTTATGCTCCATAAGAACTTTCTGCTCTGTATTTTGAGCAAAGTAATATGGAATATTAGGCATTGCCCAGAAAGTTAATCCAGCACCATATTCCTCACTTGCTTTATATAAAAAGCCAGGGCATGGACGAATTGAGTCAGGATATAAGCTTTTACATATTCTTAACCTACGTGGAATAAAAGGATTAAGTAAAGTAGTTAATCGCTTGTTTATATAAGTTGAGTATTTATCAACCATTCTTGTGTGTTCTTTAACAAGTGATGAAACTAACAGCTTAATCCTTTCATTTCCTATAGGGTCACTCAGGCGTATATATTCTTGCCTGAAAGCTTCACGCTGAATACGTATTCTATCTTCTTTAAGCCGTTGAGACTTTTTCCTTTTAGCTTCTATGCTAGCCATCGCAGCTCTGCGCTGTCCCTCAGGTCCAAACAGTTTTACACCTTGGCAATTGTTTGGACCCAAGCCTGTCCATGGCATTTTATCTCCATATCTAGCTTCAATCTCTCTGTTTTCCTGCTCTTCTTCAGATAATTCAACATGCTCTTCTTCCAAGGTAATTTTTTCAATTGCCTCAGATTGAGCCTCTTGAATATCCTCATCATCGCTTTTAATTTCATCGAGAAATTCAAAGAGTTCCTTTTCAGTTAAGTCTCCATATTGCTTAATATCTTCCATGCCACTTAAATAATGACTTGATTATATCTTTTCCAGCTTGCTTATTAAGCAATCCAAAGTATGCGATTGCAAGTGTGAGTCTTGCTATTTTATGCAATGCCCATGCTAATAGATATATAGGGAAATAAAGTATACCTACATGTCTCCATAAAAATTTAAGTACCTTTTTCATTTTCTAATATATATAATGGTTGTTTTATTTCTGCAAATTGTGCATTTATGCGCTGCATATTTGCCTGCTGGTTTATAGCTTCTTTTATTGGGCTTTTTATTTCTTGTACACAGCTCATTGAACTTATTATGCTAAACGGAGGGCATGCCATATAAACATCGACCAATGCATCAACTAACTCATCTTTGCTTAGTTTCTGCAGATTACTCTTTATTATCTCCCTTATTGGATTGTTCATCTTCTGCTTGCTTTAATTCAACATAAGTTCTATGAAAAGCTTCATCACCTATTCCTTTAATAAAAGTTCTAAGTGTAGAAGGATATTCGCTTGTATTTATAGTCTTATCGACTACTTTCGCGTAAAGAGCAGCAAGAGCTTTAGGCCCAAATACCTTTTTCTCTTGTAATCTTTCAATGGGACCTCTTTTGAATTGAATATAAGGACTTCCATTCATAATCTTTGTACGAGTTAGGTACAAGTCCTTAATCAAAGCCTCAATATGCTTTTCAAACTGAGGCATTTGAATAATATCAATAACTTTCAAATCTTCCAGCTTCATTTTTATAAGTTTTTAAGTTGTTGTTTATAATACTTTTCTTGCATATCGAAATGTCTCTTATATATATGTAAATCATGAGCAAAATGGTAATAAGTGCCTATTGGCACACCGAGCTCATCTGCGACTAATTGTTGAAGTTTTGTCCAGCAATATTGGTCATTGCAAAAACCATAAACCAAATCGTTGCTTCGCATAGTTACGCACATATCAAGAGTTCCTATTTGAGGCTTAATATCAAATCCGACTGATAATGTACAAGGCGTATCATACTTATAGTCATCTTTTTCTTTACCGTCAAATATAGTAAACCAAGCTTGACGAGTATCTTTATTCTCTTTAAGCTGTTCAATGCACTTTGCCAATTGGCCATTGCGAGTCCACTGCCATCCGTAATTAGAATTGACAATGTTATCTCCACCATGCATTTTATCCCACATAGGAGCATGCTTTTTAATTTCAGCTACACTCCTATCTCCAGACATATACCAGGCATATTCGCGCTCTGCATATCGTTCGCTGAATTTACGCCATTCTGTTGTTATGACACGTTGCTGAGGATTAAGTAAATAAAAACCAACATTGTAAACAGCTTTTGTTCCAACATTAGTATTTACTCCTTGGCCCATAATAAAAGCATATAGGTCTTCAAAAGCCTCAGTAGCATTTTTATAAGCTATGTTCATACGTTATTCTCTTCTTTATCTTTATAATCTAATATAAGTGCAACTCCATAATCATACCAAAGAAGCTCATCAAGTTCTTTTTCAGTTTTGCAATTATATTTACATAATTCAGCTTCTAAATCCATCGGACTTTCAATGTGAACTTCATCTTCTATATACTTTGCCATATCATTTAACTATTTTATTAGTGTTACTGTTATAAACTCTAAACAACAATTCTTCAGCTTCCTCATTCATGGCATTGCAAATACTTATTGCTTCTTCCATAGATAAGCCTGTAAGTTCTTCGTCGTTATCATCAAATGCTATTTCGCCAGTAATTACTCTTATTTCAAATGAATTGGCTGATACAAAAGCTTTGGTAGCATCAAGAGCTTGTATTCCTATATGGTGAATAGCATCCCAATAAATATAAGATAACCGGCTCGTGCCATTGAGTATTTTTATATACTGTTCTCTTATATTTTCTGGTTTAAACATATCGGCTTTATCCATGTGCTCGTACTCTGCAAGCCATCTGCCATATCCTTTATTCGCTTTGAACTTGTTAGCATATACAGCTGCGAACCTAAGAAACTGGCTTGTATTAATTATTTGAGGAATTTCTGCCATAATCTTTAAAGTTATATTCTCGCGCGTCCTAGAGCCCACCTGTTTTTCTGAATATAAATCTTTTGCTTCATACTTAAAGTGCAATATCGCGCGCGAGAATAGTGAATAAATTGATTATTCGTTGAATGTTAGTCCATATTTTGCCCACTGAAGAACGAATCCTAAGCCAGCCCAAATTTGGTCTACCGCATGTGGTCTAGCAAACTTTTTGCCTATATTAGCATCATAATTTTCTGGTTTTATGCATGAAGAAATACAATTGGCTTCAAAACCAGTAATTGTAGTAAGAGTAACTACCGTATTTTTACTTCCAGCTGTTGTGACGCTCTCTTTAGCAATAAACCTTTCAATGTCTTCTTGCTTAATTGTTTCACCGTGTTCATCAGCTAATTTAAAATAAGCCTTATCAGCAACAGCTTTTGGCGACCAAGATTTATAGCCATCTGGATAAGTTACTTCATAACCTTTTTCTTCACCAGTGTAATTATTGGTTTTATAACCTTTTTCTATAGCTTCATTAGCTGTCATTGATTGTAAGTCAACCATTTTAATTCCAATTGCTTTCATAATTAATTTCAATTTAGTTATTTTTAGTATGACCCAGTAGACCCGAGTGCTCCATCACCACGCTCAGATGAACGGCTGAAAAGCTCTGACTCAGAAACTTCTTCAAGGCCTTCATACGATACAGGCACAAGAATAAATTGTGCTATTTTCATACCTGGCTTAATGTGGACCTTGGCTTTGCCGACATTAACAACATGTATATGAATTTCACCTTGGTAATCTTCATCTACAATCTTGGCTCCGAGGATAACGATGCTTTCAAATGCTTCTGCTTTCGGTGTTCTACCAGCTCCAAGGCAAGCCCATTTAGAAGTTACAACTCCTGATTTATCAGCTGCCATAAGCATATATCCTTCTGGAATTTCCATCTTAATACCTGATGGTATTAAAACATCAGTTCCTGGATTTACGATAAAGCCTTTGTTACTGCCAAAGTTAGGAACGAAAAAATCAATTCCTGCTGCTTTACCAGTTCCACGAATAGGAGACTTTACATTTCTTATTTTTGCAAATTTCATGACTACATCATTTTAACAAGTTCCTTAGCTGCTGTTTCTACAGCTCTAGCAAGTCTATGTTCAACTTCTGGACTTATAAGGCTGTAAACTCCTTCTTTTTCAAAAGCATCAGCCATGATAGCTCCAATTTTTGGAAGCTTAGGATTAGAAGCATTAATGCCATGCTTATTCATAAGTTCTTTATTGTACTCATACTTAATACCTCCTTCTACAGGAATAAGCTTGGCTATTTCTGCATGAGTATTTGACTTTCTGCTCGTAGGAACAGTGATAATAATCTCCTGATTAGTTGTCATGCACATATCTGTGCACATTTCCATTACTTCATTGAAGTTGCGTTTAAACTCTCTTGGAGTTACTGAAATTAAACTTTTCATAATGATGCCAAATTAGCAATTAAGTCCAACATATATGTTTTGTCTTTATCTCTTCTGAGCTTCATCTTATCTTTTAAGGCGAGAACTACTAGCTGAACACCTATAAGATGATGTTTTGCATGAGACTCGTCAATTATATCCAATACTACCTCTTTGGATATAATCTCATTATAACTTTCGGTCTTGTCAACGATAGCATTTATCTTGATTCCACCAATTACAAATGAGTAACACTTGCCTTCTTCATAGTTTTCATTCTCAAGGCCAGACAGGAATTGAAGTTCTTTTAACTTTGCTTCCTGCTCTTCTTTCAGATGAAACACCTTTATATCTATATCCTGTGGATTAGACGGAACTCCGAGCATAGCCAGAGCAGTTGTACCTGTTACCATATACTCAATTCTATTTGCATTGCAAA
>NFZD01006674.1_pt1 | contig 10245 bp, 13 predicted proteins | sample 1095381 | NCBI WGS metagenome assembly NFZD01 (sample SAMN03609891, study PRJNA323583) | gut metagenome | isolation source: feces | host: Rattus norvegicus | place: Denmark: Riget | collected 2013 | reverse complement strand
AAGTTCTACGAGGAGGATGTGCCAAGGCGTAAACTTTGGAAGGGTTGGAAGGTCATCGTCGGCTCTAATACTTATAAATCTCCATATAAAAGCCAGAGGGAATGGCAGGAAGCGATGGAGAAGGCAAACAAGAAGGATAATATCCGTAGCATCCAAAACCCATTTAGTGGAGGAGTGTTCGACGAAATCGACAAAATCATTGACAATGATACACAAGCGTAACAAAATATAACCATAATTAACATAAGGAGAAAAAGCTATGTCAGGTAGTCGTGATGGCGGCCGTAAAGCTGCCGAAACAAATAAGAAAAAATATGGCAAGGATTTCTATGTCAACATCGGTCGCAAGGGTGGCAGAAACAGCCGCACTGGTGGATTCGCTTCTGAAAAACCAGGCAAAGACGGTCTTACTGGCTCAGAGCGAGCGAAGATAGCAGGAACTAAAGGCGGAAAACGCTCGAAACGTGGCCCAGCTAAGAACACAAGAGTCCCGCATATCAAAGACGAGTGGTTCACGAAATAAAAAAGAGCCCCAGATAGGGGCTTCTTTTTTAGTATTGCTTGCTACTTACGCCTTTTAAGTCTAATTGGCACGCCAATCTTGAGGTTGCCATTTGCGTCAAGTGCGCCCTGCTCATAAAGTTGCTTGGTGTAGAACTGGACATCACCGTCGCTCCCCCATAGACCTTTATCCGTAGCGAGGCCAAGGTCTATAATTTTCTGACCGAAGCCCTTATAGTTTGGATCATTTGCTTTTGGGAGGGTGAAAGTGACGGTATCTCCACTGTCGCTAGCTGTTGCGCCCGCTCCGTTGCCATTTATCTCACTGGAAGCCTTGCCGTTTTTAGCGTCCTCAGCTTTTTGCGCTCGGTACTTCTCGATATAAGACTCATAATTATCAAGCATATCTACGCCGTTAGCTAGTTGTTCCTTGGCATAAGCGCGTAACGTATTGACATCTTTGCTCATCTCGCCGTTAAATTGGTATGGAGCCGTCCAGGCTGCGCCAATGCCTGAGCCGATGCGGTCCCAGGCTCCGTTCCAAACGTTAGCAATAACATCCCCCACGGTTTTATCGTCGCTCCATCTATCTGCGGCACGCTCATTAACATTAAGCAAATCATAGCGATTTTTTAGCCTGTCATACGCTTCCTTCGTTTCGCCAGTTAGTTGACTACTATTTTTAGAGAAGACATCTATAATGTTATCGTTGTATAGCTGTTGAGGGTCAACGCCACCAAAAAGAGCTGGCATTAACGAGTTAGCATACTCATCGTAGGTCGCGCTATCATATTTACCGGCATCAAAGTCCTCCTTAGTCCATTTGCCGTCTTCAATACCCATAGCGCCAACAAACCCCTTCACCTTTTTCGTAAAATCATTATAGGAGATAGGTTTTTTGTCGGTATCTTGAAGCGCCTGACGATACGCTTGGTAAAAGCCACCTTCATTACTAGCCCAGTCAAACTGGTTTGACCTAGCTGCCTTACTGTTTGATACAGAGGTATTCTGTGTTCCTCTTAGTTCATCTAGGAAAGCCATTATTTAAGTTCCTTTTTACTCATAGTTTTATTATAAAATACCTCCTGCTGCCAGGGGAATTATTCCTCGCCTCGGTCTGACCTACAGGCCTCACAATCGGACAGGTCTTTACCTACTGCGGTGCCCCAAATATTATCCACGAGGTTGTCCACCTCTTTAAGAAACTCTAGGTCGTCTCCGTCCACCTCATAAGCAATCTGCCTTAAGCACGCAGCACTCTTACAGAGACACCAATACTTATCGTCTATGTCACCGAAGTGTTTATTCATATAAGCACGGCGCATATCTTGTAATTGTTTTGCCCACACTAAAAAGTTAAACGAAGTCCCCTCGTCTTCGGCTGAAATAGCAGACCTGATGGCGTGACGACGAGCGTGCTCCATCTCTCCTATGGCTGCGATTCTGTCCCCTATCCCAGCCTTAGCATGGTCGAATGTTTTGCTAGTGTTAGGTTCTTCCATATATAATAAGTATATATGAAAAGGAGGAAATGATGGGAAAGCTAAAAACACTTCTCTCAGCCATTACCGTTCGTAAGGATGAAAAGTCCTTTATCGACAATGAACTTGCCGATATGGGCCCGGGCAAGAAAGGGGCTAAGAAATGAGTAATAGTCCGCTTGTAAACGTAACAGTAAAGGCACACTCTAGCAACTATACGGCTGGTCGTGGTGGGTATAAAATCAACCACATCACTGTCCATCATATGGCAGGGATACTCACTGCAGCGCAGTGTGGAAGTATTTTTGCTAGGGCTGGCAGGAATGGCTCCGCTCATTACGGCGTCGGCTCTGATGGTAAAGTAGGGCTCTACGTCAACGAGAGCGACCGTGCATGGTCAGACAGCAACTGGCAGTCCAACTGCACTACTGTCTCGATTGAAACATCTAATAGCTCTACTGGCGGGAACTGGCCGGTATCAGAACTCACCTTTAACAAACTAGTAGAGTTAGTGGCAGACATCGCCAAGCGCAACGGGCTAGGAACATTAGTACCAGGCAAGAACCTAACTTGGCACTCAATGTATACCTCTACAACCTGCCCAGGAGATTATCTCCGTGGAAAGATGCAAGAGCTTGCGAACCGAGCTAATGCTATCAATAATGGCGAAGAATTTAGACCATCATACTGCGATGGCTTCTTGCCATATCCGAACGGCTACTGGACGAAGGGCGATAAGAATGAACGCATTGGCGTGCTCGCTAAGTGGATGCGAACGAAGTATCCTGACTTTACCCCTGAAGCTGCTTTGGGCGATTACTATGGCAACAATATTGCCGGTGCAATTAGACGCTATCAACAGCTTAATGGACTTGAGGCTGACGGGAATACTGGACCGATAACCTATGGTAGTCTTAAGTCAAACGGCTTTACTTATCCTAACCCAGTATACCCAGAGAAGCTAACCTGGGTACCGATGGAAGAACCACGCATTATGCTCACTAACGACGGAGCAAAGCTGATCAACGTTGAGACTGGAGAGGTCGTGAAAACCTATGGCGCAGATGTGCGTATAGAGTTTGACCAGAAGACTACTTATAACGGAGTGCTTTATCTTCGCACTAAATACAGTTCTTCTAAGAATATCAATAACGGATTCGCTTCTACAGACTTACATGAGGTACCTGAACCAACTCCAGAACCAGAGCCAACTCCTGAGCCGGAACCAGAGCCAACTCCTGAGCCGGAACCAGAGCCAACTCCTGAGCCGGAACCAGAGCCAACTCCTGAACCAGAACCAGAAGACCCTACGGTGGGCATCCTCGAGAAGATTATTGCTTTTATTAAACATATAATCGATTTAATCACTAAGAAACAAGGAGAATAATATGGAAATCTTAGGTCTATCAACATTAGCAACAGCAGTTTTAACTGGCCTCGTGGCCGGTGGAGTGGAGCTCATTAAAAGACTCTTCGACAAAGACTGGCGTGCAGCAATCACTATCATCGTTGCTGCTCTTATAGGCGGGGCGGGCGGCCTCGTATTCGGCGCTAATTTCTTGGTCGGCATGGTGTTTGGCTTGGCGACTTCTGGTTACATTACCATTGCACAAAACATTGCGAAGAAATAAAAAGTCGCCCCACTTGGGGCGGCCTTTCGCACACACTATATGTCTTGTGTTTCTCGCTCTTATGTTACAAAAATAAACATGGAAAACAAACAGTTGCACCTTATTTGTTTCAAAGATCTTTTTGTCAAAAATAGTGTGTGCGGATGACTGTCTCAAAACCCCGGTTTTACCCGGGGTTTTTGTATATTATATCATTCCTTACCAATCTTCCGTTGGTCGAACCATTTGTCGTTTAACCTAATACTCGGTGGGTTTCCCATGCCGGTGCCACCTTCTAGGGTGCGCATCTCTGCCCATTTATTGTTTGCCCCTAGTATGTGAGCCTTTCCGCCAGATCGGTTGTGAGACTGCCATACAGCGTTGGCGCCCAGAATCGCGCCTGGACGATAATCTGGTGGATTAGGGTTAAGGATACCGAGGCCAAGGTTGAACTCATCAGGAGGCATACTACTTCCAGTATTGTGATTCTTAAAATGAATGGAAGCAGGCCAACTATATTGAGGGTTGGTGCTTGGCGGTATAGTGACAGAAAAGGTATTAGGGAGATTCAAATCATAAGTTCCCGAGGACCCAGTATCAACTATCTGGTAAAAAACCTGTTGGTTATTAAACCACGTAGTAATTTCTTGCTTGTTTGTCGAGCTTGCAACGAACGTCCTTGTGAGAACCCCACCGCTGATTTCGCCAGTAACAGTAATTGAGTTATCGTTGTTGATGGTGTACTGGATGTTGGCGTAGTTAATTGAAATAGTACACCTAGCCTTCAGAGACTCCGCCTCGCTGATTCCGCCGTAATCGCCATAGGTTGCCGTTAGATTCGGCGTTCCAACGCCAGTAAGGGCAAGGTCTACGCCTGGGCTGAGAAGATTAGCATCGTATTTGTAAGTTGGTCCTTGTGCCATCTAATCTCCTATCCGATATTAGGGTATAAATCAACCGGAGCGTCGAGCTGAGTGCGGTCAGCGTCTTTAACTGGGTCGAAGCTAGTAACGCCACTGGCCGGTTTCACCATAACCTGTAAAGCGTGTAAGCGAGAAGCATTATGAGGCATCTTGTTGACTTGTCCCGCGATTTCGTCTGGGACCTTTTTGCCATCATATGCAGGGTCAATCCAGTAATTAGCACTCGAATCAACTGTACGAAGGCGGAACTCATGATGGAGATAGGCCTCTTTCCCCTTAGGAACTATAAAGGTGAAAGTGCCACGCATAGACTTAGTGCCCCACGGAATAATACGCTGGTTAGCTGCGTCACGAGTAGTACAATCATCTTGCAAAATAGAGGACATCATCTCGACATTAGGAGTAGTGCCTTCAACCACTGGAACGATAAGCGAACGGAAGTTGACGTTTTTACCTGCTGATGGACGCACGCATTGTACGCCATAACTGATTGTCACCTCTAGGTCATACTTGCCGAACCACTGAGCGAAGTTCTGTGCTAGGTAAAGATTGATGGTGTCATTGTAGTTACCATAATACCACGGAAAATCTGGGTCATCAGGCACAGAGTCGCGCACATAGTTAATAATAGAGCTCCCCTGTGGTACAACAGGCAATTTACACTCTTTGATACAACCACAGTCGTCCTTGATAAGAACATGGTAAAAACCATTTTCATCAGGTTCGACCTCGCAATCTCCTGCGTCAGGAATGTGATATTTACGCCACATGGCTGGTTTTGGTTTGCAGCCCTCGCCACAATCCGTACAGCCTGGGTCGAAGACCATAATATCGCAAGAATCTGCATCAGCGACGTCAACGTCTCGTAGGTCGTCGAGATTAATAAGCTGGCCAAGTTGACGTCCAGTAATGACATCCTGGCCACACTCGCCATTATAGACAAGGCTCGCAGCTGAAAAGTTGGCCTGCAGACTGGTGCAAGTCTCTGGGATCTTAGGAATATTGATGCGGCTCAGTTTGCCACAGTTATTTAGTAGCCAAATATATGGGTTGAATGGGTCAACCTCAATGGAGAAATCACAAGAGTAACGAGCTGGTTGGCAGCCGCCGCAGCTGCAAGGGTCGTTACCGCATTTATTACAATTACAACTCATACCCATATTATAAAGGAGGCGCAGTCTACACTAAGAAAAACTAGACTCTATGGACTACTCTGACGCCGTCGCAGAGTTCGCCCCAGCCAATAATGTGAGAGTAATGGGTGAGACCATCTGGCACGACAGAGCCATCTTCCCATACTGTGCCCCTGTCCCAAACTACGACGTGGCCATTTGCTGTTCCTGTGTCAGCGTATACTGGCACCTGAAGATAGCTAGGCGGATATCCAGTATGGAGCGTACCGTTAGCGATCTGGCTCTCCCAGTCAGCCTTTGCGTTCGGAAATGTCCCGGACTGAATGCCGAACCCAAGACGACAGTTCTGTAAGCACATACCAGGGGTAGACCCCATGTTAGCAGAGTTAAACAGCACAGTCTGTACGAACTCCGTATAAGAAGGCGTAGGCGCATTTTCGAGAGCAGAGAGTCTGTTCTTGATAGAAATCATCCCATTGTTTATTCCATCTATGCTTTGATAGATGGTGTTTATCTCGCCGAGGGCACGGTTTAGGATGTCACACACTTGGTCAGGATTGCGGTCTAGCATCACTGGCGTTATGCGTGGAAAAAGTTGTCTAGGCATATAGTTATTATAAAATAAAGATATGAACGATGAATTAAATTCATTTATTGCTAACTATCGAAACGAGTTGGACCGCCAGCATGATTTGGGTATGCAGAACCTAGATAACAATAGGCGTAACCAGTTTCAGAATCTTATGGGATCTGCCAATAGCGCTGGGATGATGTACTCTAACTTCCCTGAGCGTGCAAAGATGCAGTATGATACCAGCACTTATCTTCCATCCAAGATAAAACTTCAACAGTCTTATCAGACAGGGCTCGATAAGTTGCGCAGCAATACAACGAATTATATAAACCAACTGGCTAGTATTAACGAGGCTATTAGCGACCTCAACGAAACAAACACCAGAACCTCATTGCCGAAAAGCGCTGTGGAATTGAACGAGGCTGGAGATTACTATTATAAGGATCTCAGCGGAGGCTCACAATTCCGCAACGCCAGTAATTCTCCTGTTCGCTTTGGTACTGTGGCGCAGCGTGCTGGCCTCACCACTAACCAACAGATTCTTGATGCAGCAGCACAGGCGCTTAATGAGCAGGAATATAAGCAGCTCTATAATATCATTACCCGCAATCAAGGCACTAAGCTTCCGAATCTTGCGTATAACGTGGGCGACAGCTACGTCAATATGGACTACGGCACACGCCTCTCTCCAGAAGACACTGCTTTCCTTAACCGACTTGGCTTGAAGCTGGTAGGATGATAAACTTAGATTAGTAATCTAAACGAGGAGAGAAAGCATGGAAACTGCTAAACAAGCAAACCAGTTAATCAAGAAAGCCTTAGAGATTTTGACAGACGAGAATGACCTCGCGCACTTCTCCAATGTGCCAGAGATTTTCAATAACGCTTCTGGAATGGTGAACGGAGACGGATATTGCGAGGCCATGCTTAAGGGTTGGATGGTTTCTCAAGCCAATAACATTATGTTCTTGTTATGGCGCAGAGGCCTACTTACCAAGGAGCTTGAAGCCGAATATCGTGAGCTGCCTTCAACGGAAGAGGCGGTTAAAGATTTTGATGGCTTTGAAAAAGCTAACGCCGAAAAAGCCAACGAACTCGAAGCCGCTCGCAAAGAGTTTATGAATGCTCAGCACAAAACAGACATCTTCAAGGCTGTCTTAAATGGCATGTCAAAAGAAAAGGCCGAAGAAGAATACGCTAAGATGCAAGCTCAAATTGAAGCTGCATCAAAGGCTTAACTATGGGCAGGCTTTGGGTCACAGTAAACGGTAAACGCAAGCGTACAGCTGCTGGCGTTAAGCACGAATACGAGAAATTCCAGAGCTCGGCAAAAGCTAAGGCGGAGCGTGCGTCTCGCAACTCCGCCCGACGCTCAGCCCTCAAATCTGGCAGAGTACATAAGGGCGATGGCAAAGATATTGACCATATTAGAGGCGTCGGTGCCGGGAATGGTTCCGGTAATCTAAGGGTGATGTCTGCAAGTAAAAACCGTGGTCGCAAACAGGCCAGCCGGTTAAAGGGGAGTAAAAGAAGAAAAAGGTCCGGGAGATAAAAAGGAGAGAAGCTCATGGGGAGTATAGGCAAACACAAAGAGTACGACGACCCGTATCGGGTCTTGGCGGCACATATTGTGTCCGTTTTTTCTGTCGCAAATATTAAAAGAGTGCTCACTAATGCCTCTTATATTAAGAGTCTCATTGTATATGAGGCAAAGAATATGGATGTTAGTGGCGCATTTTTGGACTGCATTGATCAAGAGATTATCTCGAACGATATGATTCGCAAGAAGAATATATATCTCAAAAAGCTCGGAGAGTTTTATTACTCCGAGCTTGATATTGAGCGCCTAAGGCGTGAGATTCGTCGCTTTGCGAAAGAACTCAATGTTGACCTTGGCGATTAGAGATATTGCTTTGGAGCAACCTCTAGCTCAACGCTGACGAGATTCCCTTGGCTACGAAAAGTTTTTACTCTCGCACGCACCTGAACCGCCGAACAGGCGAGGCGAAGGTTTGTGAGAGACATCCTATAAATAGCATTCTCCTCGAACACGTCCTCTATCGGGAACGGCGTCTCGGCTGGCTCCTCTACCGTAATGGTATCCCAGACTGGTTGACGGAACCACTTATCATGACCCCTAAACTGGGTCATGTTTTGTTTATCGCCATTAATGGACAGCCACCACCATCGGTTGGCATTGTTGATAATCTTCACATGGACGCGCTTGACGATGAAGTCAGCAGTGTTACCAGGCAGATTGAGATACTTTGTGTCACGCCTAAAGACGATTGGGGTGTCTAGGCGAGCCCAGGTATCTTCTGCGTATAGGCGCATAATACATGGATAATCTGGGTGAATACCGATTAGATCCTCAGTCTCATCGAAGCGGGCATCACAGAACGGAATATCTACGTCCTGGAACCATGGGTATTGTTGGTAGTTCATACCCATATCCCAGATTAAACACTTAGCTCTACCGTCTAGGCTGTCGGTGTAATTGAAATAGAGCTTGTTAGCGTAGCCCCAAATTTTGCGAGGCTTCGTCATGTCTACGCGGTCATAGTGGCTGTCTACTGTCGTAGGAAGCTTAGACCAGGTTGCACCCGAGTAACGACGGATGCCCTCTTTCTGATCGAATGAATAGATGACGCCCTTGTAATTGACCACATCACCTTGGCTTTGTACGCCAGCCGAATCTACATAGGTAGAGACCTGCGTTGGCATACTACCCTCTAGGCTAGAGGCTGAGCTGCTCGAGTAGGTCTGGAAGATAGTAAAGAAGGTCTTGCCGAGGAACATAATCTGGTCAGACGCATACTCTACCATAGCCGTAATAGGTGTGAGAGAGGTGTCGTACGGACTACGGTTAGGCGTATAGAAGCGGTATGGGAACTGCGTGAAGTTTGGCCCTGCGGCCTCGATAGAAGATATCTGAACGAGGTTAGGGTCGCTACGGAAGCCAGAGAGAAAGAGGCGGTTGTTATGGAACATAATCAGACTTGCTCCGATGACTGGGCGAGCATCAACATACTCAATACTCTCGACCGTCTTAGTGCCACCAGAGGTAACCGTATAAGAAATGTTAATGACTGCACCAACGCTCGGTGAGCCGCCTACTAAGGTGATGCCATATGTCGCGATATCTATTTCCTCTTCGTTGTACCACCAAGCGCCATCGTTGAAGGTGAAAGTATAATAGCCAGATTGCTGGCCGAGGTCAGTGTCAAAGAATACTGCGCTGTCAATCTCTGCCGTGATGTTATCCGCTGAGCCCGTATCGAATGGCATGCTTTTCCATTCGCCAATCTTAAATCGCTGAAGTGGAGAGTAGCCATCCACATAATAAACCCATGTTACCTTATTTGTGTCCGTAGCCTGTGCGATGTTCAACTGTTTGACGCGTCCGTCTACTTTAATATTTGTCCCATCAACAAGCTTGTTCATTTCTTTATCATAGATGAGCACTTTTGCGCCGCTGCCATCTTTTATACAAAAGATATCATAGCGATACCCGTTAAGGGAAACCGTGCCACCGGTCTTCATATTATCAATGCGGTCAACCGGGACAGATGTATAGTCGCTGTAGATTAGGCCGATAAGTGGGCGGCTTGGGTATGGCTTATATTCGTACTTTTCCTCCACCATCGTGTTCTTATCTTGTAAACGATAGACGCACGCCTCATGGTTACCAAGGCCAGTAGCTGCAATCTCAATCTTACGACCAGTGTTAAATGGATTAGCAGAACGCTCCTGGCTGACCTCGTCCCAAATCTCCATACGCACATAAAGCTTCTTCTTTGGGTTGGCTAATTGCGGGATAACTGTCATCGAATGCAATTTATATTTCTCGAAGTGGTCAGAAGATACCTTGCAGAGGTCAATAGACGTCTCATAAATCGGTACAGCGTCTGGTTTCGTGGAAAAGTAGATAGAGAGAATGCCGGTGCACTCGCCCGTATTTTTGAGCATAATAGTATTACCGACTACCTTGCTATCATACGGAATCTCAAACTTAATTTGCTT
>NFZD01007769.1_pt1 | contig 10260 bp, 12 predicted proteins | sample 1095381 | NCBI WGS metagenome assembly NFZD01 (sample SAMN03609891, study PRJNA323583) | gut metagenome | isolation source: feces | host: Rattus norvegicus | place: Denmark: Riget | collected 2013 | reverse complement strand
TTACTCAACTTTTACGATTTATAAAATCAAAATAACTATTTTATTGGTAGTTTACTTAACTAAATTAGCATTTTGAAATCTAATATAAAATATAGGATGTTGCTCTATAATATATTATAATTCAACGTTATTACATTGAATCTCGAGAATAAAAGAAAATATTTTTTAACACTTCCTGTTACATATCTATAATAAAATGACAGAAAAATATCCTGGAGGTATATACTTTTATGGAAAAAATAGATTTTTTTCAGTTACTTATTTTAAATAATTCGAATGATATAAAAAACTTTTTAATGATGAATGGGAAAGCTCCTAAGCCTGTTTGTCCAGTTAGATTTATTAAAGAAAATGAGGATACTGTATAAATATGAAAACAATACCAGAATATAAATTTTCAGAAATAGAAGCTTGTGAAAATGGAATTAGAATTGGAATTATAACACCAACTGGAGATCCAAGAATAGTATCAAAAAAGAATGTATATATTTCCAATGATGGAATTAATACTATTCTCTCTAGATTTTTTGAATTAAATCAACAAACCCAAACAGAAAATAATAATACAGATGAATTATCTACTAATGATGAAATTGAAGATGCAGTATATTAAGTAAGGAGAATTTTTAAATGGCAAAGAGTGAATTGGAAGCTTTAGTTTCAGAAATTAAAAGTAGTACAAATCAGATTTCTATTAACAAGGCTGATGAAGTTAGAGTTATGAGATCTATGCTAAACGATAAAGATTTTACTATTGGAGTATATGATAGATCTCAGGGATACGTTGGTCAGAAATGCCCTCATGATGATGCTGTAAAGTTCGTAAAGAATATTGTTCAGGATACTACAGGATTAGATAGTAAAGATGCTCAGCATTTAGCAGATCAGTATCAGTTTAGTAACAGAGATGCAAATTTTTTGATTTCTAATATGAGAGATTTCTTGTATGTATATACTAAGACTGGAAGAAAGATTAATGTTATGCAGTCTGCTGATGCAGAAGCTTCATTATTTGTTAAGGATATATCTTCTATGACAAAAAGAATTCCTGATAAAGATAATCCAGGAACTACAAAAGTTATTCAAACTAATCCATATACAAAGTTGGTAAGTAGTTCTAAATGCCCGCGTTACAATATGAATGAAGAAGAGTAATTTTATCCTCTAGCTCTTTATCGAGCTAGAGGATTTTTGTTTAAGAATTTATAACTTTTTCTATAACTTCATTATCTTTAAAAGAATCAATTGTTTCTTTATTTAGAACCAGATATATGAAAAATTCATCATAACTACCATCCTCATATACTTTGCCGTATTTTGAAAATTTCTTTATTGCTTCATTAAGTACTTTTTCTTGATCAGCGTACCATTTTTGAACTTCTGGTGTATTACTGTATTCGGTTTTTGACATTGTACTTGGATATTTTTTATAAGCATCGATATCAAACCAATCTGAAAATATAATATATATTGTATTTTCTTCAAATTGAGGTGTTGAATTTTTTAGATATACACTAATTGTATAAAAATCTTCATAGCTATCATCTGTATTTATATCATCTTGGCTAAACCCAATATATTTAGATGTAATATTTTTGCACTCTTTTGCAATATTATCTCTAAATTTCTTTCTCGATTCTGAAATAATAGGTTTATCTAAAGCTATATATTCTGTATTTTTATTATTTTTTCTTTTTATATTTTTTATCTTTTTTCTTCTTTTTAAATTTTTCAAACAATGATTTTATAGTTTCTGTAATTTTACCTTCATTTAAATATTCTAATGCTTCATCTAATGCTACCGATTCCATTTTTACCTCCATATAGTCAAATTATATTTATTATTATCAAGTGTTTTTTTTTTTGTTATTTGGCTATATAGAGGTATGCTATTTCTTACTGCGGGAACTTATATATAATTTATTAAAAGGAGGTAAATATATTATGGAATTACCTGGATTTTTGAGTTTAGAAGGAAGATCATTAGTATATAATAAAGACAATTCAACTTTTGTTTTTTATGTTCCGGCAAACTATTTTACAAATACATCAAAAACACCATATGCTGAATATTATGGCCAATATGTTACATTTATTGGTATTTGCAACTGGGCTATTATTGATGAGAATGGTAAACGAGGAGAAATTCATCCTTTTGTATTTCCAACAATGTTTATGTGTAAACCTGGAGAAATAGATACAAAGTCTGGAAAAAATATGAAACTTGATAATACTGAACCATCTGATTATATTATATTGAAATTCAAAAAAGGTGACGAAGTTGTATCTGATGTAAGAGTACCAAAAGATATTGGAAATGTAGAATTATTCTTTAAGATGATGGTTATGACTGCAAAGATTCCCACTACTATTCCTTATGATAAATTATGGGAATTATTCTTTGAATCTGCAAATCTTAACGGATTATCATATGGATTAAATATTCAACTTTTCGGTATTCTTATTGCTGCTATTTGTAGAGATCCAAAAGATTTTACAAGAAAATTCTGTGAAACAGATATGAAAGATATGACTAATTATACACCTATAAATATTAAAATGGTTCCTAAATATATTTCACCATATACAGCTATTACTTCAGAGAACTGGGATGAAGCAATTAGAGCTGCTATATTGATGAAAGATAAAGCCGATAATAGTCCTGAATCGCCTCTCGAAAAGGTGCTTACAATGTAAACTCTATATATGTAGCCTCTTATCGGGGCTACATATTATTTTTTAACATATCTATAAATCTACCGTTTGTCTGCTAGCACAGACTTAAACAGTAGTATGAATTGACATATTTGTTAAAAAATTTATAAGGAGGGAACAAAGATGTATCCTGGTACAATTTTTAATTGGCATGACAATTCCGGGTTCGATAATGCGACTACCAGCGCTAATAATGATTCTGCACCTTTGTTAATGCAGGTTTTCTCTGCTGATAAAGGTACCGAAGATTTGATCGAAATCACAGGAACTGATTTTGATGCAATGTATGGTACAATGAGCTTTGCTCGCCACGGACAATCTGCAATTCAGGCAAAGAATATCATCGATGCAGGTGGAAGATTGTTAGCAAAAAGAGTAGTAGCTTTAGATTCAACTCTAGCAAATGTTGTACTTGTTGCCAAAGTTTCATCTGATGGTGACGGTGTAAAAGTTAAATGGGAATCCCAGTCTATCCAGAACTGTAAAACTTTTAAAGAAGTTAAAGCAGCAGCTGAGAAACTGTTAAATGATGGAGAAGGAACATATCCTGTCTTTGTTTATACTGATAATGGTCGTGGTGTATCTGGCAAAGCTGTAAGACTTAATCCAGATTATGCTACATCTAAAGGTTCTTCTCATATGTTCTATTCATTGAATGTATATGAGGGAACTAAGATTACAGAGCAGACTACTATTACTGTAGATCCTGATGTAATTTGGGCGGATACTGCTTATCGGTTAGATGAGTATACAAACGTTCAGATTTCTGGTGCTGTTCTTCCTGCAGTTTTTGAGTTATATGCTCAGAAAATTGCTGATGAATTAGCTCTCGATATTGATACAGTTAAATCTTACGACATTATTTATGGTTATACAAACAAGGGAGCAGCTCTTGATAAGTTCAGCCTTGATGATGAGAGTATTGATCTTGACTCTGACAATGGTATTGCTTTAGCTGAAGGTAGAAATGGTGCATTTGGAAATGCTCCTGTTGGAACAGAAGCTTGGACCAATGCTATTATTGAAGTATTCAAGAATGAAACTGGTGATCATGATGAGGTATTTGATGTAGATCAGCATAAAGTTGCAGCTATTTGCGATGCAAATTATCCAGATAAAGTTAAGAATGCTATCTTTGAGTGGGTTAGCTTCAGAAAAGATTGTATGTTCCTCAGAGACTTTGGTACAGGTTTAACTACATTTGCTGAAATTAGAGGAAAATATGATGATTTTAATGAGTATCGTAATTACTTTACTAGTGATTATGCTACTTCTTATATGATTGCTGATCCAAATACAAAGAAGACAATCGAAGTAACAATGATGTATGATATGGCTGCTATTCTTGTTGATCATATTGCAAATAATCCTCATGCTCCTATGGCTGGTACTTCTAATGGATTTATTCTTCCAAGCGCTATTAAGGGTACAATTAATTTTGCACCTGTTAATACTCCGAAAGCTAATCAGAAAGAGGCAATGGATAACATTAGAGTTAACTATGCTATCTTTGAGGATAATCAGTGTGTGGTTCAGTCTTGCTATACATGTCAGGAAGCTTATACTCAGTTAAGTTATGCTAATAATGTAATGGGTATTCAAAGAGTTCTTCGTGCTGTAAGAACAGCTTGCCCTCGTCAGAGATTTTCTCTCTCTACAAGCTCTGACTTACAAAGTTATGCTACAGCAGTAAACAATGTATTAGCTAACTATATAAATAGTTTTGCTACACTGAATTTTAAATATACTCAAGATGATCTGAAAGCTGCACAGAAGATTTTCTATGCATCTATTGAGTTTGCTTTCTTAGGTTGGGCTCAGACAGAAATCTTTGATGTATATGCAATTAATAATTAGGAGGTAAATACAGATGGCTAATAATATCTTTAATCCGTATACGATTACTCCTAATACTTTAACCAAGTATACTGCTCTTAGAGGAGTAACAGACTTTTCACAGATTGGTATGTTCGAGCAGTATGAAAAAGGTTATCAATTCCTGAGCGTATTAGGACTTCCAAAATTCATGGAAATGTCTAAAGATGATACCATTAAGCAGATGAATAAGAATATTCGTCAAACAATGGAGATGGAATTCAGAGGTCTTGATGGTCTTCCTGATATGACTTCTGATACTTTCGAAATTACAGATGGTATTAATACTCAGAGAATGATCAATAAAGTTACACAGGAAACTTCTGTTACTGTATCTATGCAGTACTTTGAGAAACACGGTTCACTGTGGGCTAAATATATTGAATATTTCTTGAGAGGTATTAGAGATCCTAGAACCCAGGCAAGAACATATCATGGTTTAATTGCTGATGGAACTTTAGCTCCTAGCCTTGAGAATGAAGTATTCACTCTGATGTATTATGTAACCGATAGTACAATGCTTAGACTTGAGAGAGCTTGCTTACTGTGTAATGCGCAGTTTACAACTGCTCCAATGTCTATGTATAACGGTTTCAAGGATAACATTACCAACCAGGAGCAGACTATTGAATTAAACTGCCATCCAATTTTCGGTAACGAAGTTGATAAGGCAGCTAAATATCTGCTTGAGCATGAGATTACTGGTGTTAATGTTACTCGTGGTGATACTGGTCTTATTAGATACAATGGTCAGGGATCTGCTGAAATGGGAATTAGCCGTATCGATGGCAAGTCTACATTGAAAGCTTCTGTTCTTGATTCTGATGGATACAAGTTTGGTATTATGGAGGAGAATAATCCTGCATCTATTACCGATCTTGTAGAAGCTAATAAGAAGGGCTGATAAGTATTAATACTTAAACTAATTCAGGAGTAGGAGAAATCCTACTCCTGATTATTTTTAATAAAAATTACACCTTTATAAAGCTATAAATTCAATTTATAAAGGAGAATATAGATTATGAATAAACCTATCTTTTGTATTGTTGGTAAATCTGGTTGTGGTAAAAGCACCTATTTAGATGCTCTTATAAAAGATAATGATATAAAGAAAGCAAATATCAAAGAGTTAAAGTATCATTCTACAAGAAGTAAAAGATTTCCTTCTGAAGATACATATTTCTTTACTTCTTATGAGGATTATCTTAATACTAATGAAAATGATATTATTGAAAAGCGAGAATATAAAAAATATGATGAGAAAGTTGCATATTACACAACAAAATCTGATTTAAATAGAAATGATTGCTCGGCATTAATTTGCGCTGCTTCTATTGATCAAGCTTTGAGTTATTATAAATCTTTAGATAATGTATATATCATAAATATATATGTAAATACTAAAGAAAGATTATTAAGACTTATCAATAGATGTAAAACAGAGACTGATTGCTATGAAGTTTGCAGAAGGACTATTGAAGAAGATACAGAATATAACAAATTATTCGAATTTGAATTTGGGGATAATCTTATTAATATTGATAATTCTGATATGGGAGATAGTTTTATTAAAGCTAATAGAAACTATATAAAAGAATGTATATTCAACATTCTCTCAAATATCGAGTAATTTTCACATATAATTAATATTTGAAAGGAGGGTAATATTGATGGCTAATATTGATAAAAATCCATCTAAAACACAAAGTGGAATAACAAGATCTAATGGTGGAACAGTTATTGATAAAAAACTTGATCTATTAGATAAAAAATTAGATGGATTATACAAAGACATCTATATTTCCAGACCTGACAATAGAAGAAATTTGGATACTATGATTGATAACTTAGACAATGTAATTGATCAATTACAAGGATCAGATATGTCTGCATCCGGAATGTCTGAATTGCTTAGAAGAGTAAATAAAACAGATGATTCTAATACAAAGAAAATGATGCAATCTGTTCAGGATCTTTTTGAAGATCAAACTGTGTTAGGTGCTCTTATGATGAATGATAGTATTCATAATTATATTGCCGGTCAGAATCATAACTATGATCTTATATGTAAATATCTTCCTAGGTTGGAAGATGCATTGGAGATAAAAAGAGATAATGTATTATGCTCTGATAATTTTTCTAAGAGTTTTTTAAATCCAAAATCAGAAAAATCATCAAAAGAAGAAATTACAAGATTCAATACAAATGTAGAAAAAATTGAAGAAGAATATGATATTTCTGAATTTTTAGATGATACTTATATGAATACTAGTAAATATGGAGAAGATTTTATTTATGTGGTACCATATGATGTAGCATTTGCGAGATTATTCAGGAAATCAAATTATAGAATTAATTCTGCAAGAATTGGGCAAGCAACATTATTTGAAGGATATGATCCAGGATTGGAATGTATCAAGGAAAGTTTCCAAAGTACACAGGAATTTAAAGATTTTACTAAAGGATATATATTAGAAAATGGAGAAATTGCAACTAAGGGTATAGATAATTTTGTTACTGGTTCTGTAACTCTTCATTTTAATAAATCTAATTTTATTAGTAATGCTGTATCTGAAAGAGCTATAATTACTGAAAAAGCAGATTTAGAAATATTACAGTCTCTTGCTGAAGCATCACGAATGAAAACTGATTCTATGTTTGCTGGTTTAGGAAAGCGAGATAAGAAAGCTCAAGCTGCATCAATGCATACAGATGGATTAATTATTAATTCTGATCTTGAAAGAGATCCTGATAAACTAGATCATAATTTCTTAGGAGCTGTTTTAGAGAGAATTCCAAGAGAAAATATTTTACCTGTATATATTGGTAAAAAATGTTTAGGTTATTATTATTTTGAGTTTGCTGAAGATCCTAACGCTTGTGGATTTTGTGGAGGATATCATACCACTCCTATGCTTGGAAATGGGTCAAAAACTCAATATGATATGACAGAGCAGCAAGAAGAGTTAATGATTAGATATATCTCTGCTAGAATTTCTTCAGCTATTGATACTAAGTTTATCAATGCTAATAAAGATCTTAAAGAAGAAATATATGCTATATTATCTTACAATGAAAAATTTGATATTTCTAAATCAAACGATATTGGTATTACATTTATTCCTGCTGAAGACATGATTCATTGCTATTTTAAGCTTGATGAGAATACTCATAGAGGAATTTCAGATTTACAAAGAGCTGTTACTCCTGCTATGTTATATATTCTTCTTTATTTAACTGACATCATTGGTAAGATTTCTAGATCTACTGATAAGAGAGTTTATTATGTAAAACAGAATGTCGAAACTAATGTAGCAAGAACAATGATGAATGTTGTACAACAGATTAAAAAAGGTAATATGGGAATGAGACAAATTGAGAGTATGAATAATATTCTTAATATTGTTGGAAAATATAACGATTTTATCATTCCTTTAGGGCCTTCCGGAGATCCACCTGTACAATTCGAAGTAATGCAGGGACAGAATATAGAAACTCCTAGTGATATCATGGATAAAATGGAAGAAGCTGCTATAAATACAGTAATGCCTTTTGAACTTGTTAATGCTAGTTTGCAACAAGATTTTGCTGTTCGCTTTACAATGAGCAATACAAGATTTTTAAAGAGTATATATACAAGGCAGAGAAAGACAGAAAGATTCTTTAGTAAGATATATACTAAAGTATATAATTTTGAATTTGGAGAAAATTATCCAAAGATTGAAATTATATTACCTCCTCCAACTTATCTTGTAACTACAAATAATTCCCAGCTGATTGATAATATTAATCAGATGGGAGATAAAATTGTAGAGGCAGAATTAAGTACAGAGTCAGATGAAGTTCAACAAGAGTGGAAAAGATTATACCTTAGAGATAATCTTGCTACATATATTGATTTTGATAGGGTTGAAAGACTTAGAGAAATGGCAAAAATAAATGTAGAAACTAAGAAAAATGCTCCTGCTGAAGATGGTGAAATGGCTAGTGTAATGGATGATGATTTCTAAACAATGTTTGCTCTAACTAGGAAACCAGTTAGAGCTACATTTTCAATTTGAAAAAAAAAAAACACTTGATAGTAATAAATATATTATGGAGGGTATAAACAATATGGAATTAGAAACGTTAGATGAAGCGTTAAAGTATTTAAACGAAAGTTTAAAAGATATTAAAAATGGAGCTCCATATGGAAAGACAGAAATTAAAAGATTTATATCAGATCTTTTGAAGACTAATAAACATAAAAAGACTCATAAGAAAAAGAATAATAATAGAAAATCAGATAATCCAAATATTAAAAAATTATCTAATGAGCAAATAGATATCATTAATAAAAATCAAAATATAATGGTAGACAGATTTAAAAAATTATATAATAAAATAAAGTCTACAAAAGAATTTAAAGATAAATGTATAGAATCATCTAAAAAATTTAATGATGGTGAATATTATTCTGATCTTGTTCTAAAAGAGGGATATATTCCAAACATAAATATATCTAATTTTGAAGAAGGAATAATACAAGTTATTGATGATTATCAAATGGTAAATGTTGTATATTCATGGATATTATTTGATTTAGTAGATATGTATCGGGATGAATATGACGATAATCTTTGCCCATTCTTTGATTTTGGCGATGGTGATGAAGGATGTATATATTTTAACTATTATGAATTATTGTAAAAAAAAAATGTCCCTTGATCTTTAAAGATCAAGGGACATCTTATCATTAATTAATTTTAGTATAATCTGGTTGTATAGGATTTCCAGGAACATTTGTATTTGGATTTCCTTGAAACTCCCAAATCATACAAATTGTTTGCCAATTTGTTGCACCAAAGCTAAATATATCTTTCTTAGATGCATCTCTTAACCAGGAATCTAAAATTTTCAACTGTTTATTTGTTAATTTTCCAATTTTAGATCCATGAGAAAAATATTTGGGATTATATATTTCTATACAACATTCCCATTTAATATCATTTTTACTAATAATATGAAAATGAGGGATTTGCCCTTCGTTTGGATATACTTCTATTTTGCATAATCCTAATTTTCCAGACAATCCAACATTACCAGGAGACATTTCCGATATAATAGATATATCTGATAAATCAATAGTTCCAACTTCTACTGCTTTGTAATTATTATTCATGATAAAATATCCTCCATTTATATATTTATTATATAATATATAATCAAACAAAAAGTTCAACTTGACAAAAAAAAACACTTGATAGTAATAAATATATTATGGAGGGTATAAACAATATGGAATTAGAAATGTTAGATGAAGCACTAAAATATTTAAACGAAGGTAATATTGTTAATAATGAAACTTTTATTTTTAATACTGTTTTAAAAGAAATAGATGATTTTACACATTTTACTGAATCTATTGATACTATTATTTTGTCAGAATTTTCTTTAGATTCTGCAAAAACAAAAATAAAAGAATTGTGGGAGAAATTTATTACTTTTGCAAAGAAAATTTATTCTAGTATATCAAAATTTATCAAAAATATGAAAATTAAATTTGTTGCAAAATTACAAGAAGTTATTAAAAAAGTAAAAGATAAAAAAGCAGTAAAAGAAGATGCAAATAGTGTAGAGATATATCTAGCAGTATATGAAACTACAGATAAAAATGGAAAAGTTAAATTT
>NFZD01012505.1_pt1 | contig 10267 bp, 20 predicted proteins | sample 1095381 | NCBI WGS metagenome assembly NFZD01 (sample SAMN03609891, study PRJNA323583) | gut metagenome | isolation source: feces | host: Rattus norvegicus | place: Denmark: Riget | collected 2013 | reverse complement strand
CCGCCATTATGAAGATAGTCAAAGCGTCAGAGACGTTGTTCAGCTCGCGATCGACGACAACAAGATCGTTGAAGCTATCATCTTCGACAACATCGCTTTCTCTGACTGCCATAGAATCGAAAAGAAGAAAATGACTAGAATCAACCACGATACTGGCGAAGAAGAAGAGTATTCTAGACAAGTCTCGTCTTTCTGGGCTCATGCGCTAGTGAAAGAGCTTGGCGGATTGGGCGATAAGTACAGAGAATATTTCTTAGTCACTTATGACATCAACAATGAGAAATTAGACGTAGCTTTGGGAGCTTTGAAGAAGGCGAACAATCAAAAGAGATATCGCATGATCGAATCTGCTAAGAATTACGGCAGAGAAGTCATCGCTATGTAGTATAATATATTATATGGAGGCGGAAGTAACGTATGGCGTATTTAGACATCGCTGGAAACAGCAGCTATGGAAGATACAATAGAAAGTTCGCGCGAATCGTCGGATTAGAAGCTGCCGTCTACTGGAGCGAGATCCTAGAAGTGCTAGACCGCGTCTTAGAAAAGAAGACTTTTGACCACGATGGCTGGTTCGTGCTGAACAGAGACTACATCAAGAAAAGAACCACTTTCTCAAAAGAGAAGCAGAAAGAATGCGAAGACATCTTGTCTCGAATCGAGATTTATCAAGTTTCGCCAGACAATGAAAACAGAGTCAGATGCGACGTCAAAGCGTTCATCAAGATCATCGCAGAAGACGACATCGAGACTGTCAAAGAAGTCAAAGCGATCGCTAAAGCAGCGACTAAGACTGCTAAAGCTGAGAGCAAGAAATCTGGCATCATCTCAATGCTAGTCAATTCGCTCTCTGAGTCGCCAGAAGTCACAGAGAAATACAGACAGTTCCTTGAAGTCGCGTATGGAAAAGGCTTGTGCCAAAAAGCAAAGCTAAAGAATTTCGTAGACGAGATCAATCAATTTACGTCTGACGACTCTGTGAAGATCCAGCTGCTCAACATCGGCATCGACAGATCGTACACGAAAGCTGAGTGGATCATCAACGCGTACTCAAGAAATTCTACGACTAAGAGCGTCGGAGCTCAAAAGACCGCAATTAAGCTGAGCGACATTGAATTGTAGAAAAAATTGATTACAAGCTCAGAAAAATGTTTTAATATATTAATATAAAGGATGGAAGGAGATAGCTTATGGAAGACTACAAAGAATACATCGGCAGAAAAGTCATTATTCACAACAGACCTTTGGGCGACATGATGGGCTACATCGAAGACGTTGTCACTGATCCGCACGGCGACGTTGAGTTGCTAGGCACTTGGGGATGGTTCACTCTTCATCCAGGATTCGATGATTTCGAAATCACAGATGAATTAGGCGTCAAATCATCTTTCAACCCAAATGATTTTTACAAAGACTAAATAAATTATGAAAGGAGAGAAGTGACCTATGAAAAAAGCAGTGAGAAGCAAATACTTGGGAATGAGCTTTGACGAATGGACAGTCACTAGAGTAAGCCGCCAAGCTGGAGGCCACTTGAGATTCAATTTAAGCAAACCGTCAAGCGATGGCATTTCTAAGAAGAACATCACAGTCAGAGATAACCAAATGACTTATTTGTCTCGCGGATTGAAGACGGTAGAAGACATCATCGCTGGCAAGAAAGTGCAAAGAAACCAATTCAAGCGCAATGTCTACGTCAACTCTACTTACTACGTATTCCCAGACAAGACTAAATAATTAAGTCGTTCTCTACATCTAAAAACGAGACTTAGCTGATCTCGTTTTTATTATTTCATAGCTTGAAAATTGTATACTATCAATAGTTAAATTGCTAAAACCAATTGACTGCTAAATTATAATAGAACGAATTTGACACATAATATTTTCATTGTATTCACACTCTTTAGTTTAGCAAAATTAATTACAACAATATGAAAGGAAGAGAATATCATGGATAAGAATAAAAATAACCAGGAAGACTGCGCTGACTCTGAATGCGCCAATTATAGAGACCGAGAATCAGAACTTTTTTGTTCTTCGCTGACTAACGAAGAACTAGATGAATGAATAAGGGCTGTGATCATAGGAGCAGCAGCCGATGAAGGGATAGATTATTATGAAGAATATAAAGACTAGTATTATTTTGTTCACTCAGCCAGGATGCCCTCAATGCAGGATGGTGCACACAATGCTTGATAAGACCGGGATTGAGTATCAAGAAAATCAGGATGTCGATGTCATGAAATCCAAGGGCATTGATCACACGCCGGCTTTAGAAGTCGAAGGCAAGATCTTGAAAGGAAAAGAGATTTTCGCTTGGATCAACAAGAACAAGTAGGAAAGGAGCAGTCATATGAAAAAAGAAAACGTAGTTAACAGATTCAATGAAAAAAAGTGGAAATACATAGAAGACTATAAGCACGCGAGCAACGCAGCTACGGGTTCAGAAGTAGACTCAAATGCTAACGTCACAGTCGCTAATGTCGCAACGCTGTCTGCTGAATTGCCAAAGAAAGACTTTGTATCATTGACTTATTACATCATTCACAATTATTTGAATAAGAAATATGGCGAAGAACTAGCAGATCAATTTTTGAAAGATGAGGACGAGCATTTGATTTATATCCATGATTCAACATCTATCATGCCATACTGCGTAGCTGTGTCTTTGTACCCATTCTTGCTCGACGGGTTGAAAAAGCTTGGCGGGACTTCTGGAGCTCCAAAGCACGCTAACTCTTTCGTTGGCGGCTTATGCAACTTGATCTTCTTGATCGCTGGCCAATTCGCTGGAGCAGTAGCAGTGCCAGAATTCTTACCATACTTAGACCATTTCTTGAGATTAGATTACGGAAATGACTATATATACCATTTAGACGAGCCATGCTGGAAGATCGGGAACAACAATTTCACAGTAAGACACATGATCGAAGACTTATTCCAAGAATTCGTCTATTGCGTGAACCAGCCAGCAGCAGCGAGAGGCTACCAATCTCCGTTCACTAACATCGCTTACTTCGACAAGGGATATTTTGATTCTATATTCAAAGATTTCATCTTCCCTGACGGAGACGAACCATGCTGGGAAACTACGAAAGAGCTTCAAAAGCTTTTCATGAAGTGGTTCAACAAAGAAAGAACTCATGACGTATTGACTTTCCCTGTAGAGACAATGAATCTTCTTTGGAATAAAGATGCTCATGAATACGTAGACAAAGAAATGGCAGATTTCACTGCAGAAATGTGGGCAGAAGGGCATTCATTCTTCTTATACAATTCAGATTCAGCAGACGCTCTTTCAAGCTGCTGCAGACTCAAAAATGCAATCGAAGAGAACGTCTTCAGCTACACTTTGGGCGCTGGAGGCATTGAGACTGGATCTAAGAAAGTAATCACATTGAATATCAACAGAATCATACAAAATTGGTTCAACGAAGAAGTCAACAAGAAATACAAACGAAATCGACTAAGTCTCGCTCAATACATTGAGAAGATAGTGTCAAGAGTCCATAAATACTTAGAAGCATGGAACGATCACCTTTGGGATATGAAATCTTCTGGATTATTGACTGTCTACGACGCTGGATTCATTGATCTAGACAAACAATACTTGACAGTTGGATTCAACGGATTCATAGAAGGCGCAGAATTCTTAGCTAGCATGAATGAGTTCATCCCAGAGAAATACAAGAATCTAGAGATCAAGCCAGATAACGAAGCTTACAAGAACTACGCTAAAGATATTTTGGGCACTATCAAAGAATTGAACGTAGCTCATAGAACAGAGCATTTGAGATTCAATTGCGAGATGGTGCCCGCAGAATCAGCCGGAAATAAATTGTATAAATGGGATAAGAGAGACGGATATTGGACGCCATCAAGCAGAAATCTATACAATTCATATTTCTTCCCAATGGAAGACTTGACTTATGACCCGCTGACTAAGATGAGATTGCATGGAACTGACTTCATTGGAAACTTAGACGGAGGCTCAGCTTGCCATATTGGCTTGAATGAGCACTTATCTAAAGAACAATATAGAAAAATGATGGACTTCGCTATAGAGTGCGGATGCTCATATTTCACATTCAACATCCCATCTACAGCGTGCAATGAATGTGGGCATATCTATAAAGAACCTCTAGATCACTGCCCTAATTGCGGATCTGCTAACATAGACTACGTGACTAGAATCATTGGATACTTGAAGAGAGTCTCAAACTTCAGCGAAGCTCGTCAAGAAGAATTCAAGACTCGTAGCTATTGGGATTCAGAACATAGCGTCGGAAGAACTCTTAAATAATGCAATAAGAGAACTGTTAATAATGAAATAATAAATAAATTAGTTAATTTAGAAGAATTAGACTATTATTTAGCGAGTGGATGAGTGAAGGGAAGGATAAAAAAAGATGCTTAAATATTGCGAATCTGCTATGACTTTTGCAGAAGTACCAGATGAAATAAGTTTAGCTCTTTCTATTTCTAATTGTCCATGTAGTTGTGAAGGTTGTTCAGAACCGCATTTACATAATGATATTGGAATAGAGCTAACAGAAGAAGAAATCAATAAATTAATTAAAAATAATCCAGGAATCACTGTCTTTTTATTACTCGGCGGCGACAGAGACCACGAAGACGTAGCTAGGATCGCGAAAGTCGTGCACGAAGCGGGCTTGAAGATCGGCATGTACTCTGGCATGGATTCACAAGAACCGATCTTGCTAGAATGTCTAGACATCTATAAGTATGGCAGATGGATTCCTTTCCGCGGGCCAGTAGATACTTGGAAAGACCAGATCGGCGGGCCGCTGTGCTTGCCGACTTCGAATCAAGTTTATCTAGAAAAGCATGACGGAGAGTGGATCGACGAGACTCGCAAATTCAGAAGAAAAGAAATTAAAGATTGGAAGAGAGTCATCATTTAAGCTCTCTTTCTTTTTTTTGAGAAAAATCTATTTACTTTCTATTATGAAAATATTATAATATATCTATAAAATAAATATTGTAAATAAGTTAAGGAGGAATAGACTTATGAAAACTATCTTAAGAAAAGTGCCAGATGAAGACGTTTATTATGATTTCGAAAACGAAGTAGAAGTCAACGCAGAAAGCATTATCATTTACGGAAATCATAATTTTAGAGAATTCGGTGATTTTGTTTTATTAGCGATTGTCAAAGGAGTCTACTACGATGATGACACTGGCTATGAATATGATATATTTGAAGAATTAGAAAAGTACACAGGAAAGAAGTGGAAGAAAACTACTATCAAAGGCTATAGCCAAAGCGATTGGCAAGACGTTTATTATGCAGAAGATGAGATAAGCAAAAAATACATTGAAGAAATTCAAAACTTCTATATGAGCAAAGTCACTGAATTCCGCGTGACTGAAGATGATGATCAAGATTATTATATAGTATATGTTCCAGATGATGTAGTGTGGGCAGGCAAAGACGCAATTTGCAGATATTTAGACTTGCAGCCAGAAACTACTACGATTCTAAAAGACGACGGCTATGAAAAAGTCTATAGATACGTAGAAATTGATTGAAATTTTATTTTACAATCTTAATATGATATGATATAATATCAATATAAACGGAGGAATCAATCATGATTTACAAAAACAACAACAAAAAATACAAAGTCGAATCAGTCGCTTACAATGGAATGATCATCAACGTCAACGGAACTTCAATCACTGACTGCGATCTTCAAGCTAAGATGTTCGGATATTCTTGGCATAAGCCTTGCGGAGACTTCACAGTTTTCTGCGACAGCGATGAACTAGTTTTCCACAGCTTTGAAGACGCTTATGATTTCGCGATGAACAAGCAAAAAGACATTTTCAGAATCTAGGAATAATTAGTTTACTTATCATGCAAAATAATATATAATTATACTGTAAATAAACAGAGGACAATTTATGAAAATCATTAATGTTGAAACTAAAGAGCAATTGAAAGAATTGTATGATTGCTCAGCTATGACTTGGGAAGGCCTTAGCGTAGATGAAGGCAATCTAAAAAATGCTCTTAAAGAATGCTGCGCTGACGGAACTGACGGCGAGATCTTCATCACTAAAGGAAAGATTATGAATAGCGTCTGCAAGCTAACAGGAAGCAACGCATACCCAAATGACTTGAACATCGTCAGCATCAAGAAATATAAAGGACTAGCAATGTCTGTCGGCGCTCGCTGGATGGACGACATCTGCGACAACAACGCTAAACGAGAACACTATAGAAAGCCATTTTAATGAAGGAGGCAAATGAGATGAAAGATTTAGTAAAATATTTAGATTTATCTAATAAGCTAGAAAAGAAAAAAGAAGAATTAGCTAAAGTTAGCGCAGAGCTAGAAAATATCGACTCAGCTATCGATATCTTAGGAGAGTCGAGCTTGGGAAAGTCAGACTTCGCTTCAACGATCTATAGATATCGGGACGCTTTGAACAAGAAAGAAAAGATTCTTCAATACACTATCGCAACTATAGAGCTTGATATCGCTAAGTTTGAATTAGAGCAAGCATACGCGGAATAATTTGTTTACATATCAGTGAAGATAGATTATAATATGTTTATAATAACGGAGGAACAAACATGAAATCAGTTTAATTCAAAGTAACGACTAAAGGCGGAGTCAAGTACATTATCAAGCAGTCTTTTAAAAATGACGTTCCAAAAGACTTCTTGCTGAAGAATTAAGAGTGCTTGATCCAAGGAATAAAAGACTATGACAAGAAAGCTGACATCGTAGAAATGCTCGTGCCAATCAAGCAAACGAGATTTACTAAATCTCAACTAGCTGAAGTCGGAATGAACGAAGCTTCTATGTGGGGAGCAGAATACATTGGCCACACTTGCTATAGAAACCACGTTGAGTTCAGAGCTGTAGAATGCGGAGATCGCTTCACGTTTGACTTGACATACGATGAAATCAGTGATTCTTTGAAAAAATAAGGAGAAGACATTCATGAAATTGACTGAAGTGATTAGCTCAAACGTCAAAGCAGTTGGATACGAGTCTGGCAAATTATATGTCATGTTCAACGGCGGCGCAGTCTACGAGTACGACAATGTCCCGCAGAAATTGTATGAAGGCATCATGAGCGCAGAGTCTAAGGGAAAGTTCATCAACCAGAACATAACTAAGTCGTTTTCGTACTCTCGATTGCCAAAAGAAACTGAGATCGAGCTAATTAAGATAGAGACTAAATAAGTCTCTTTTTTAGAAAAATCTATTTACATGCTCTTAAAATAATGATATAATATAACTATAATAAATGGAGGAAACTATTATGAAAGAAACTAAACGCTGCTGCCTCTGCAGAAAAGAAATCAAAGGCTGGGGAAACAACCCAGACGGCGCTGCTTGGAAGACTTATGACGGAGAGATCGAGCTCCTAGAGTTTGGGCCAGAAGACTGCTGCTGCGATGAATGCAACGCAAAATACGTCATCCCTGGCAGAATCTATCGACTTGGCTTAAAAAAAGAAGCTAGGTAAATCTCAGAAAAAACCAATTTACTTTCAAATGAAAATAGATTATAATATAATTATTAAAGGAGGAACAAATTATGAAAGACATCAACGTATTGTCAAAGAAAGATCATGAATTAGCGATTGATTTCCAAAAGAAGCATGGCATCACATTGGGAGACTTCTTGAAAGTCTTAGAAGCTGGAGTCATCGCAGTCGACTCTCACAACGACAAATCTAAGATCAACGTAGAATATGAAAGAGTCACTCCAAACTTAGCTAATGGAACTTGGGACTTCAAAGAGCCAAAGTCAGAGATCGGAAAAGGAAGAGTCATGGCAGCTCTTGGAAAAACCTACACGATCGAAGCTCCTGAAATGGAACACATCGCAGTCAGCGTTAGAACTGAAGAGTTGGCTAAGTTGAAAGAAGCTCTTGAATCTCTTGAGAGCGTCGGCGCAGATGAAGCTGTTATCAACTCTCTAAAAGCAGACATCGAAGTCAGAGAAAAAGCTCTCGCAGATTTCAGCGCTTAAATAAAACAGCAAGACTCGGGCATAGCAGCTCGAGTTTTTTTGCGTCTTAACCCCAGCTTGACATTGGCATGAATCTAATTTGATTCTGGACGTCTATGAATATCCGCGAGCGAAATCCAATGGATTAGAGCTCAAGAATTCTTCAGAAATGACTATTTATTTTTTCTGATAAATAGTATATAATATATCTATAAAATATAGAGGAGAGCAAAAAATCATGAATTATAAAGAATTGGTTGGCAAAAAAATTAGAATCGTTTCAATAGATGACCCTTACGCTGATCGATATATTGGCAAAGAAGGTGTTGTAGAAAGAGTCTCAGAAGACCCTTGGGGAGACGTCAGATTATACGGCACTTGGGAAGGAGTCGCAATTTATCCAAAAGTTGATAGATTCGAAGTCTTAGATTAAGCAAATGAAGAAAAGGCTGTTTACAAGACAGTCTTTTTATTTTATAATTACAAAGCAAGGAGAAACCACGATGAAGCAAAAACCATTCGACTCAGCGATAATCAAGAGAGCGATGAAGCAAGCGAGGCTTGAGCGAGATCATTCTGATTTCAGATTCCACAGGCTTGGCGCAGTCATCTTCACGAGCAAGAAGATCTTGACTAGCGGGCACAATATGAACCGGACTAACCCGACGCAAGTCAAGTACAATAGATATAGACCCTTCCACTGCGAGTCGTGCGCATGTCACGCTGAGATGAGCGCGCTGCTCAGATTGAAAAGATTCTTTCCGGACATTCACGCGCAAGACGTTGGGATACTAGTCTACCGCGAGACTGCCAACGGCGAACTCGCTCTCGCTCGACCGTGCCCAGCTTGTGAGAAAGCGCTGAGGGATTATGGGATCACAGACATTTATTACACTGGCAAGAATTCGATGGTATATGAGAAATACAAGCTATGAGAATCTTAGAAAAATCAGTTTACTTTTGATTGATGATATATTATAATTATAATATAAATAAAGGAGAGCACAATTATGGAATTAGCTTACATCACAATCAGATTCGAATCGCCTGAAGAGCAAAAATTCGTAGAAGAAAACATTTCTAACTTGACAGTCTATGAGCACGAGACTTGGTCAGAAGAAAGCGGCTACAAGAGTTGGACTGAGTTTGACATCTCAGGCTGCGAGCCACATGACATTCAAGAAGCGCTCGACAAAGTCATGGAAATGTGGGAAAATCGCGAGTAAACTATTTACTTTCGCCACGAAATATTATAATATATAAGAGGTGAGAAATATGGTTAAAGTTAAATTCGAATACAGAGACGCAATGTCAAATTGGGAACGGAGACGACAAGAATGCGTTGTCGTCTCAGTCGAAGAATGCAAAAGAATTTAGGTTTTAGGAATAGGCTGCGATTATAGAATTCTTTCATGGGAGGAATGCTAATATGGGAAAAATACTTTCGATGGCGCTGACTTGGCAAGAAACATATCAAAAGATCGAAAAGCAAGGTTACGTTTGGATTAAAACAGAAGATGGTTTTATCACTAAAGATGACTTGCCACACCGTTTCACTTTGAGAACTTTATGGTATAACGTCGCGCTGGTACAAAAAGACTACGGCAAGACATTTGCTTTGACTAAAGAAGAATTGCAGTAATTTAATAAAAATCGTATAATATAAACAGGAGAAAAAATTATGTCAAAAAAAGGTTATGGCGTAAAACAACACAAGAGCGGTCTGCAATACGAGTACCGCGAGTCAGAGATTTACGGAGCAGACGATGAAGGCTTGGGTTATTATCGACATCACTAAGCCCGGAGAAAAAGACGTCGGCGTAACGGTAAACTTAGACATGATTTGGGGTCACGACGATTTCGAGTTTGAGTGGGAGCCAGATGGCGAAGCTACTTACGTGCCTTACGGCGAAACTTCGGTTTTGTACGACAGCGGCGAAGGCGGATTGGCATCGGTAGAAGTCAGCGCCGACGTAGACGATTATCAATTCTTGGATTTCGAAGATCCCGATCGCCAGCTAACCAAAGAGCAAGCGCTAGAAATTCTCGGATGCTCAGAAGAAGACTTAGACGATCTCATGAAAGAAGTGGAAGCGTTGGCTGTTAGTCATGCCGAAGCAGCCTTGGAAGAATACTACGAGGATTCAGACAACTGGCCAGAAAGACCTGAACCAGAGGAACCAGACTACGACGACTGGCGAGACGTCGACTGGGACTAACTGAATAATAATAAAGATCCTAATCAATAAGGCTTTACTGATTAACACGCC
>NFZD01013542.1_pt1 | contig 10269 bp, 13 predicted proteins | sample 1095381 | NCBI WGS metagenome assembly NFZD01 (sample SAMN03609891, study PRJNA323583) | gut metagenome | isolation source: feces | host: Rattus norvegicus | place: Denmark: Riget | collected 2013 | reverse complement strand
TCTAAAGCGGATGATGAAGATAAGACGGGCCCTCTTGGATTTATTGCTAACTCATTAAGCCCGCAATATAGTGATGTACAGGGAGCAGGTCAGACAGGAACTCATAATATCATGTCATTCTTAGGTTCAAAGATAGGTAAAGGTAATATGAATTTTGGTAAACCAGGGCAATATCTTGGGGACGAAGCGTTGACTAATTATGATAAAAACCATGTTTATGAACCAAAAAACACAATACGGTCAAACCATGTCTATGAAGGTAAGCTAACATTTTCACACGAGTTCACATTGACATTTTCGTATAAGTTACGAGCTTACCAAAATATTAGTCAAAAGGCTGCTATGCAGGATCTTATACATAATATATTAATGACGACCTATAGAAATGGCAGATTCTGGGGCGGGAGTGTAAAGTGGTTAGGCGCACCAAATAACAATTCTTCATTAGAAAAAATGAACGCATTTATAGATGAGACTTGGGACAAACTTGGTGGTTTTGCCGAAATGCTTATGAATGGTTCATTAAACTGGCAAGAATTAATGGGTTCAGTATCAGATGCTGCAGGAAAGATTATAGATGCTGGTAAGGAAGAAGCAAAAAAAATCATGGGGCAGCCATCTGAAACAGCACGTGAATATGCAAATAGCATGGCAGAATTTGCTAAAAGTAGACACTGGGGTGAAGCTATGAAAGGCGCGTTGAAAAACACATTAGGTAGACCTGCACTATATGCAATACACTCATTGATTAGCGGTGATAATTTAGGTTTATGGCACGTGACTATAGGAAATCCACTTAACCCAATAATGGTTATTGGTAATCTTATAATAGAAAATACTGAATTGGAATTTGGTGACTGCCCATTAGGCCTTGAGGATTTTCCAACAGAAATAAAATGTAGAGTTACGTTAAAACACTGTAGACCAAGAGATGCGGCAGATATATCTCGTATGTTTACAAAAGGTGAAGGGGCGATAGCATTACCATTAGGCCAAGGTGGTATCACAAATTATTACAAGAATGGTGCTGGGTATGGCGCATTTTCACATGATAGTAACTCAGTTAATGGTGAATATGTGACAGAGAACAGTATAAATGCAGCTAGTGATCCTGAAACAAATACTAACAAATATAATTATGTAGAAAATTCATTCCAGGAAACATTCGGCACATCCCATGTTAAATCTATAATATATAATGCAGCAAGTTTCACTTAAACATAAGACAAAAATTTAGATCCTTTCTAACTTTAGTTCAAACTATTTTTGTACGAAGTGCAAAAGACACAGATGCTATATAAAATAACATCTTGTCTAAGATGGTTTCCAGACCCTCTAGTCTTGTCTAAGTTCTTAGATATAGAAATACACAGTAAAGCTATTTCATAAGACTAGAGGGTCTGGAAACCATCTTAGACAAGATGTCTCAGTTGATACAGTGCATACAAATTAAATTTATTTTTAACTATAAAAATCAACATACAAAGATGAAGTCATTAAAACAATATATATTAGAATCATCACTAGAAGTTAATGGATTTTGTATACTTAAACCTGGTTTTTTAGATCATGAAGATGATTGGTATAATCTATTAAAAAATAATGGGTGGCAGATCATTCAGAAAAAGAATGTTAAGTTAGACAAACAACTTGCTTCTGAACTATACGGATGTCATAAAGATAAGGGCTTCTATAAAGATCTCATAGAATATATGTGTTCAGATAACTGTATATGCTGTCAATGTCATAAGGATTGTGAAGATCCTATAGGTGACATGAAATTACTTAAAGACAGGTGTAGAAAATCGTGGGGTGAGGATGAGATGCGAAATGCAATGCATAGTTCAGATAGTATAGAAAACGTAAATAGGGAAATAAAACTAATTTTTAGTTAAATGAATGGTATGTCTATAATCCCAATTTAGTTGAGGTGATAGATTTTCATGATTATGTAAGATAAAAAAATGGATGTGTATAAACACATCCATTTCGTTTATAATTTAAAAGTTGTTTACACGTGAACGAATCAATAATCAATGTTTAACCAAAAATTTCTTCTTTGTGGTAGCAATACATTGACTTTATGTTATCATTGAAGAATTGTACCTTATTTTCAGAATTAAGAAAATCATCAAACAATTGTCTATCTACATCGTGATATACATATATGATAGGTTCAGTACGAACACCCAATTCAAAACCTTCAACCGTCTTTTGTATTGTTTTGAAATGTACCACTAAAGCGTTCTTGTTATCTGAATACCCGACTTCATAGATATTTCCTTCATTAACAATATTAAATGGAACAATATCCATCAACGGTGTTGCCGTTGCACCATCTACAGCTTCTTCATCGTCAAGATAAACTACTTCGTTTTGTTCGAGCGTTTTCATTGTTCTACAATTTCAACTAAATCAATATTTCTAAAACTGCGCCACCCTTGTGAATTGAGATCAAAATATCTAGTTACAGTATCTGGTGCATAATTGTCACGCGTGCCTTTAGGTGCGTTTTCTTCACCCATAACACTGATATTCAATGTTCCACGTGCCGTACGCTCGCTACCATCCTTCTTGATAAAAGTGAATGATGCTTCGCCATCGTGCATCATTTTCTTCAATTTACAGATACTTTCTGTAAGATTTTCGTTTGATACTTTCATTTTAGCAAAATTTCTCTTTTAAATGTTTTATAAAAATCGTTATTGCAATTCCAAAATCCGCTTTCAGTGAATACTAATTCCCATCCCTGACTACCAAGCTCATTCAATTTATATTGAATTTGTATAGGTTTCAAACTTGGTTCAAAATATACAAGTTGATATTCAAATTTTTTATTAGTGATAAGTTCCATAATTCATTTGTTTTTTAGTACAATGAAATATAGAACTTACCACTAATAAATTCAATAATCAGCACGTTTTTGTTCTACCTTATCATATGTCCCATATACTGAATAATACTTATCCCAATCGCATGTCTTTACCTTAAATACCATACGTTCGTCATTTCTAAACCGCAATCCACACGGTGATTTACATATAAGACCTTCTGCCTTAAAGTTCTTATCATTTTCTGCAACTAATGAAACAAAGCCTTTCTTTACATATTCAATTGCCTCATCAATCGTAAAATATCCTATAGTAGGAACAATCGGCATATGCATCCTATTAAATATCTCGTCACGATTTTGTTTAAGAAGATAAAGTTCTTTTCCGTTACTGCTAGTCACCTTTACATCAAAACCAATCATCTTATTAGAATCTTTAAGGTAACTTCCACCGCATTTTTGAATTTTTACACCATAACCTTCTCCGTATATGGTATACATAGCAGGCACAGATTCAATAGCTGGAATAAACTTGTTGTTGCTATCATAAGTTCCCCACTTATGTTTTTCAAAATCTTCAATGGACACAAAATAGTCAATACCAAGTCCAAATAATACTACACCTGGGGTATACGTTGTTTTAAGAAATTCGAGCAACATTGGTGGAATAACTGCATTGTCAGTCTTACCTTTATATTCCATCTTAAATTCAACGCCAATAACTGTTTCACTAGACATTACAGGCGTTGACTTTACTTCAAACCTAATATTTGTACCATCAACCTTTTCTGAACACTCAAACTTACAATCCTTTACCCATTCAAGTTCAGGTGTAACAAAACCGTCATACGGCATAATCACATTTTTTGTATCACGATAAAAAATAGTATTTATCTTCTGATACGTATTTGCACTTCTTTTCTGTCTTCCCATATCACTATCGTTTTTTAATTATTCTTTCAATCAATTCTCCGTTATCATTAAGCGTTTCTACTAAATACTCATTTAACATAGTATCAATAATAATGATATTTGCATCATTTATAGAAACAGTCGTATTTTCATTCATCCTAAACCCTGTTATATGTTCAATACAAGTATGACCAACTATCTGAACATATTGTCCATCTTTATATAAATCATTTAACAAAGAATATGGACGTACCCAAATACATGAATTTTCTTTTGAATCACCATATGCACTAAACCTTGACCCATAAGTAAATATAAAGTTATCACCATACCCAAAATCTTTATCTATACGTCCATTGATGTCTTGTAGACAATCAATATCATGTAAAGACATCCATGTATTTGTCACTCCGGCGTGTGAGTATATTGTCTTGTTTAGATCTTCATAATATATAATTTGTATTTTTTTGTTACATACTAAAGATCTAAGATACTCACACGCCCATCTTGCCGTATCATAATTATAACCACTATATTTTTCACCAAATGGGTAGTTATAATAATAATGAAAATCATGGTTTCCCATTAATAGAACAAACATCCCATTTTTATGATTATCTTTCAATTCTATCAGCTTTTCTAATGATTGTCTTTGTTGGTCACTTGTTATATTTTCGTGCGTATCTAAATAATCTCCTAATATGATAACATCGTCAGGTTGTTCTTTATCGTATATTTCTTTTACTTTATCAAATCGCCCATGCACATCGCCTAAAACTATACGTTTTCTCATCATTCAAAAATTTATATTTCACTATAGAATGAATAATCATATTATGTGTACTCAATGTATTCAATATGTCGTTCTATTTCTATTGCGAGCTTTGTAGTCTGTCTATCCCATTCAGGATATAATTTCATTACTTTATTCATTATGAATTTTCCAGCATCTTTTAACTTCAAATTATTATTTGAAAGAATTTCACCATACGCATCATCTTCAATATCACTGAACTTCTCACGCGTGAACATTGATTGAGGAGGTCTATGTTTATCATCAATTTCCTTACATTTTTGTTTGGCAAATTCTTCACTAAATGTCACACATACATTATGTATCTTATAAGTACCAGTGCTGTATTGAATTAAATACCCTTTCATTGCTTTTTATGTGAAATTTCTAATTGGAAAATTTCAGGTTCATGTTCCCAGTTAATGTTCGTCTTTGATACCAATTCTACAAATTCTTTATATAATACAGAATTTACAAACGGGTGTTTAGATTCCCATTTTCCTGTAGCATCATTTCTTTTTGGTTCATCTGTGAACATTCTAACATCACCGTTTTTGTTTACTGCTAAATAAATAGATATTGTCATGTTATTAACATAGTGAAGTTTTAATCAAAATTCAAATAGTCTTCTAACAAATTCCACACACCCACTAAATCATCCCTATAAAGTCTTTCTTCTTCTAATACAAAATCTTTTAATGTTTGCATAACGAAATATAGTACATCTATTTTAAAAATTAAAAGTGATGCCTTAAGACATCACTTTACAAATTCATTTATGAAGTTTCTTTATCTTTTCAAGGATCTTAGATTCTTCATTACTAATATGTGTTGGTAAAGTGGCATTTATAATAAATATATAATTGCCGTTTCCACCAATACCTTTATTATATAATACAGATCTATCTCCAGATTTTGAACACTGTTTTATATTGATTTTATTTTTTTCGCCATTAGGCAATTTTACATCAATATCACATCCAAGAATACAGTCATAATATGGAACATCTATCTTCTCATATACGTCATTTCCATTTATAGCGTATTTATTGCTATCAATGTTATATACACATTCTACGATAAGATCTCCAGTTTTCCCTGACGGATCCTGACTTTCATATCCCATACCTTTGTAAACGTATGTCTGCCCATTTCTGGTTCCAGGTATGATATTTACATGTACATTTCTTGTCTTTCGTTCAAAACCAGTACCGTTACATGACTTACAAGCATTTTTAAGTACAAAACCTTGTCCATTACAGTGCCCACATGGTCTAGATGTTTGGAATACCTGATGTGGACCAAAATGTTGTGTTTCTGTAATCATACCTGTTCCATGACAATATGGGCAAGTTTCTTTATCACCACCACTGCCGTTACATTCATGACAGCGTACATTTACGTTTACATTAAGATCCTTTTCAGTGCCACAGAATATATCTTTAATATCAAGATTTATTCTTGCCTTTATAGATGTTCCAGGTTCTGGTTCATATCTGCGATTTTTTCCCCAAGTACTAAAAAAGTCACTAAAACTACCAAAATCAAATTCGCCTTCACTGGCTATCTTATCCCAATTTTCACCAAATCTATCATATTTTGCACGTTTGTCTTTGTCGCTTAGTACATCATATGCTTCGGCAACAGACTTAAACATTTCTTCAGCATGTTTTTGTTCGCTTTCTGGTTTGCTTGTCCATTTATCAGGATGCCATTTTATAGCAGCTTTTCTATATGCCTTTTTAATATCGGAGTCAGACGCATCACGCCCGACCCCGAGTATTTTATAATAATCTTTACTCATTACTTACTTCCGAAAGGATTGTTAATGTCATTAAAGTTAAAGCCATTTCCACCAAAAGGATTACTTTGTGTATTTCCATTGGGATTTGCGTCTGCATAAATTTTAGCCATTACTGGATTATATACAGATTCCAAATTCTTACGAGCTTCTTCAACATTATCCAATGCCTTATCTCTATCTTCCGATGTAGAATATTCCTTAATAACAGTATCAAGTTTTTCTTTTGCTTCAGTTATTTTGTTACGTTCGTCATCAGTAATCTTTTCTTTCAGTTTATCATCACCCAATACCGTATCAATAGAATTGCTATATGCCTGTGCCATATTAAGTTTATTCATTTCTTCCTCACGTTTAGCATCTTCGGCCTTGTGTGCTTCAGCATCGGCCTTCATTTTATCAATCTCTTCTTGTGATAATGAGGAATTCTGAATTGTGATATTCTGTTCCTTTCCTGTAGCAGAATCCTTTGCAGTAACCTTAAGAACACCGTTGGCATCAACATCAAATGTTACTTCAATCTGTGGTACACCAGCCTTTGCTGGAGCAATTCCGTCTAATCTGAATGTACCAACAACCTTACAGTCCTTTGCGTATGTACGTTCACCTTGAAGAACGACAATATCAACCGCATCCTGATTGTCTATAGCTGTTGTGAATGTCTGTGACTTCTTACAAGGAATTGTACTATTGCCTTCAATCAACTTAGCCATTCTGCCTTGAGGATCAAATTGGTTGTGTGCTTCAATACCCATTGTGATAGGAAGTACATCAAGCAATACAATATCACCAATGCCATCTTCCTTATTCAAAATAGCACCTTGGATGGCAGCACCTTGCGCAACGGCCTCATCAGGATTTACTCCCTTTGAAGGTTCCTTACCGAAGAAATTCTTAACAGCATTTTGAATTGCAGGAATTCTTGTAGAACCGCCAACAAGGATGATCTCATCAATATCAGATACTGTAAGATTTGCTGATTCAAGTGCCTTCTTACAAGGTTCTATTGTAGCCTTAACAATATCATTGATAAGTTGTTCAAACTTTGCACGTGTCAATGTTATCATCATGTGTTTAGGCATACCATCAAGCGCAGTAATATATGGAAGATTGATTTCTGTTGTAGTAGAACTAGACAATTCAATCTTTGCCTTTTCTGCAGCTTCCTTAAGACGCTGCATAGCCATAGAATCCTTTGTCAAATCAACACCTTCATCTGACTTGAACGTATCAACAAGATACTTTATTACTGCATTATCAACATCATCACCACCAAGATGAGTGTCACCATTTGTTGAAAGCACTTCAAATACACCACTTCCAAATTCAAGAATAGATACATCGTGAGTACCGCCGCCGAAGTCAAACACGACTACTTTCATGTCTTTGTCTGATTTATCAACACCATAAGCAAGCGCTGCAGCAGTAGGTTCATTTACAATTCGCTTTACGTCAAGACCGGCAATTTTACCAGCTTCAATAGTAGCCTGCCTTTGTGTGTCTGAGAAATATGCGGGAACCGTTATTACTGCCTCAGTAACTTCTGTTCCAAGATAATCCTCGGCAGCTTTCTTCATCTTTGAAAGAATCATTGCAGAAATTTCCTGAGGAGTATATTTCTTTCCTTCAATGTCTACCTTAGGATATCCATTATCATTTACCAAATTGAAAGGAACATTTTTGTCTTCATCTTTTACGCTATTCCAATCAACACCCATATAACGCTTGATTGAATATACAGTATTTTTAGGATTAGTAATAGCTTGACGTTTTGCAGGATCCCCGACCTTACGTTCACCATCTTTCATGAAACCTACAATGGACGGTGTGGTGCGCTTGCCTTCTGCATTTGTAATTACTACTGATTCTGTACCTTCATATACGGATACACAACTGTTTGTGGTACCGAGGTCGATACCAATAATCTTTTTGTTGCTCATTTTAAAATGTTAAATTAATATATTTATTTAGCTCAACGCCCTGCAATTACAGAGCGTTGTTTATGAATTTCTTATTGTTCAGCATTTTTTGCTGCATTGTATTGTTCTTCCAACCAGCCGTAAACCTCATCAGATTCATCCTTTGTTAGGATTTTATGGTATTGCTTGTCATTGCAAAAAATCAACATAACTAATTACCCATTCAATTATTTCACGTTTTGTCATTTTTGAAATGTTTTGTTAATGATTACAATATAATATAGCAAATTAAGTATGATTATTCAACTAAATCATTTATTTTTTCTTCTAATTCATTATAGTTTTCGGAAAACAATTCAATGTACTTCAATTTATTTTTCTTTGCAGTTTCACGTTTATGCACATCTCTGACTGTCCATGTCACTACTGCGTTGTTGTAGTATTCAGTTCCTTTATTTTTCCATTCATTGACTTGTTTTAAATCATCATCTGTTCCAATGTATGGATGACCTCCATGTGTCCAGCTACCTTGTACCTCGATATAGATATTATGTTTTGGTAGATAAAAGTCACAGTTGAACGGATATTCTTCTGAACTATACTGTCTTACTACATCATTGTATTTCTCTTTTAAAAATAAATAGATTCTGTCTTCTAAAGCAGATTTGTTAAAGGAATTGTTCTTTCTTTTTGTTTCTAATACATTATTTAAAATTTTCTTTGATTGTAATGGAAATTTCACACCATAATTTCTAAATAAAGTATCTTTATATTTTTGTGATTTAGCAGCTGTTTCTACACCATATCGTTCAATAAGTGTTTGTTTTATTTTTTTAAGTACTTCTTTCGATTTTAATGGGCTTTCTGAATCGTATTTCTCTAAACACGTTCTTTTAATTTTATATTTAACAAGATCTGCTTGTCCAGAATACTCAACACCGTATTTTTCTAAACATGTTTGTTTGGATTTTTCTTTAAACTCATCGCTTTGTACATGATATTCTACGCCATACCTTTCAAGACAAGTTTTTCTGGATTGTTCTTTAAACTCGTCAGACTGCAACACATATTCACATCCATACCTTTCAATACATGTCTGTTTAACCTTTTCTTTAACACTATTTGATTTAGAAGCATATTCAACACCATATTTTTCTAAGCATGTCCGTTTAGATTTTTCTTTAGATGCTTCTGACTGTGCCACATTTTCTACATCATAGTTTTCCAAACAAGTCTGTTTAGCAGATACTCTATTATTATAGTTTTCAGATCCATATCGTTCGAGTTTAGTTTTCTTAATGTTTGATATACGTGCAAGTTTTGTACATTTCTTAGAACAATATTTGGCAAAATATCCCTTTTGATTAAACGTAAGTATGCCACCACAAATTGGACATGTTGGTCTTATTTCAAGTCCATGTTTTATTCTAAACAGCGTTTCTTTTATTGATTCAGAATCTGAAAATCTATTATTTAAATATTCTAAAATATCATTAGGAATTCTTTTTAATAGTTTTCCTTTAAGACAAGTTGGGCCATAAAAGTAATCTACTATGTATTTATCATTTATCATGTCTGTGTGTAGAAAAAATGGTGAACCTAAGTTCACCATTCGTTTTTTTTAAAGTTTATCACTTATCTTGTTAAAGTATTTCATATCATAAACATCTATCTCATCTTCCTCAATTTCTATCTTTTCAAGATTTGAAAATCTAAAATAATATAGTGGAGTTGACAATGGGCCAGAAATTCTATAACTTACACCAAATGTATAGTCGTCCTCAAGTGTAATGACAAATCCACCATAACCATCATGTTTTATAAGAAAATCGTATAAGTCATCAACAGTATTAAAACAGTCATAGAATGTTAATCCAATAATTCGTTTAGATGAAGCACGTTTGTCACATTCATACACAACTACACTTTGGCTATTCGTTGAAGAAAACAATTGTTCTAAATCAAGTTGTAAATCTTCAACATCATCTTTCGTTTCAATATCATGCAATTGTAT
>NFZD01013566.1_pt1 | contig 10273 bp, 21 predicted proteins | sample 1095381 | NCBI WGS metagenome assembly NFZD01 (sample SAMN03609891, study PRJNA323583) | gut metagenome | isolation source: feces | host: Rattus norvegicus | place: Denmark: Riget | collected 2013 | reverse complement strand
TGCAGCCTCTGGACTTTTACTTTATCTGTATAAAATGTTTCTTTGGATTTCTTGCATATCGGTGTTCCCGTTCTCCCACAAAATTTCCTTTTCCTCCATGAGAACCATGAATTTTCTCTGTATATCGGTTGCTCTCTAAGGTAATCGAACTTATCTTATACTTCTCTTTTAGCTGCTGTATTTCCTCAAATATGGGCAGTATATCTTTTTGCAGGCTGGCAAATTCTCCCATTATGTATGCTCCTTTAATAAACGTTCCAAATGCTTTCTTGCCATTTCATAATTGTCCAATGACAGTTCTCTCATGGTATCTCTGTTATAAATATCGTAAACCCCATCAAATCCAGTGCCGTTTCCGTTTTTCTTAATCCATACATGGATTGCCCTTTCATTGATTTCAAAATGGATACTATAATTTGTTTCTTTAAGCACTTTCCTTGACAATGTATAAAGTTCATCTGCAATTTTCCAAAACATCTTGACATCCCCCCTATCCTCGCCTTACAATAATGACGAGGTATTTATTTTTCTTTGTCCGCAATCGGGTTGCCGCCCAGCGGACTTTTTTTATTGCCTGTCCAAGTGCCATAACGGAACAGGATATCATTACTAAAACCAGGAATAATCCCCAGTACTCACTATCCAGTCCTAGCGCAAAGGTTAGCATTGCAATAAATCCAAATCCTGTAATCCAATCTCCTATGTGCATTGTCCTCTCCTCATGCTGTCTTTTCATCCCCAATTTTCTCCACACTTTCCACAGTTACTTTGACCCCGTATTTTTTGGAGAAAATCCTGGCCATGGTCTCTGCGAATAACCTTGGATTTAACTGCCCTTCTATCTTTACTTCCGGTTTCTGTGTCTGTTCCATGGTTTTACCTCCTTTTTCTGTGTTTTTCCGTCAAAACCTTACAATTTACACCTCTTGTCCATTTCCGATTCTTCTGCTACAATAAATTTGGAAGAAGAGAAAATTTCATTTCACTTGGCTCTTACCTATTCGTATTTATGAGGTAAGGGCCTCATTCTTTTTATTCTTTTAATGTTCTGGCACACAAAAAGATAAGCATGTATAAATATGTAATGTCCAACTTTGTAATAGTCATATCCTTTCTTATAATGGCTACGATAATCGCAAGGACTATAGTAGTTATTACTAAGTCAATCCATATACACTTTTTCACTTTTACCCTTCCCAGTCTCACTCTATATGCATCAAAGGATTTAATGATTGAATCGCATCTCTCAGCCTTTTAACAATTTCAATTAGTTCCTCATCTGTTTTAATGTTTTCATCTACATATTTCTTGATTGATAGCTGTTCTTTTTCTAGGGCAGCTATTTTTCTCTCTAAATCATTCCACTTTTTCTTAGGAATCCACATCTTTCCATCACCCCGCTTTCTTTTCTCTATCCAGAAAGATAGCCGCAGCCATATAGATAGCTCCATCTATTTTCCCTTGCACTCTTTCCGGGAGCTTGTCCCAGTTCTCTGCAAGTTCCTTGAAATTTCTCAGACGCTTTTCTTCCTGTTCTTTTGTAATAATGTCTGCTGCTTTGTTCATATCTTGCACCTCGCTTTCTTTTTTCTTGCCTCTTACTTGGCTATGCCATTATAATACATGACATTGCCAAGTTTGTCAATATATTTTTTATTATTTTCTTGACTATGCCAAGTTTTTGTGTTATTGTACTATTATCGAAAGGAGGAAATAATAATTGAATGAACGAGTAAAAATGATACGAAAGTCATTGTCGTTAAGCCAGGAAGCATTTGGTGCTAAGCTAGGTGTTACAGGTCCCGGCATTTCCAAAATCGAAAGTGGCGACCGTAATCTTACCGAACAAATGATGTTGTCTATCATTAGAGAATTTAATGTAAATGAAAAATGGCTCAGGAATGGGACTGGAGAAATGTTTGCAGAGGTTTCTTCTTACGAAAAAGCCTATAATCATTTTGGTTACATAATGGAAAATGCTGCACCATCAAAAAAAGCAGCACTATCCGTATTATTAGAAATGCTGTATAACGTCTCTGACGAACAGTGGGAATTGCTCATGAAGCAATTTGAGGAAATAAAAAAGGAAGGCTAAACAGCCTTCCCGAAAATCCCTCTGATCAATTGATAAACTTTTTTGATTTGAGAATCACTCATTTTGTCAATTAGTTCATGCAGGTGTTTTCTTAATTCTTTTGTTTCCATGTTATGTACCTCCCTCTGTAGGAACATATGTTCTTTAACTATAATATACTACATAAGCATCATAGATTCAAGAACATTCGTTCGTGTTAATTTGCCTTACACTATGAAGACGATTCAGAAATGAAAATCTCTCTCTTTTTTTAAAAATTTTTACTGGAAATATTTACCAGAAGATTTATGAAAGATTTGATGTTAAAATTTTCTGGGGAGTGATTTTTTTGGAAGATAAATTAAGGGAGCTGTACTTTACACATTACAAGATGGTTGTTAAGGTTGCATATGGCATCCTTGGCAACACCGAGGTGGCCGAAGACGTTGCCTCAGACGTATTTTTAAAACTCATTGAAAAATTGAATTATAAAGATGATATCCAGAATGTCCAGGCATGGCTTTGTGTTGTATCAAAGACAACAGCCTATGATTATATTAGGAAGCGGAAACCTAACGTTTCTCTTGAGCATGTAGATAACATTTTAAAATGCCCTGATTTCTCCAATGGCGTACATATTAGGTTATATGCCCATACAGTCCTGGATGATCTGCGTAGTAAAAATCAGAAGTGGTACGATGTTTTTCTTATGCGGCATCTACTCGGCTTTAGCGTTACGGAAATTGCAGAATATTACCGCTGTTCCGATACTGCTATTTCCAATATCCTTTACAAGACCAGGAAATATTTAAGCCGGAAGGATGAGGATTCTGGCTCTACGGTTTACCTATCTTTATTATTTTGCTTTTTGATGAGCAGGCACTTTTATATTGATTAATTCGCTACATGCGTTTTAATAATAAAATACATATGAGAGAGGAAAAGATTATGAAAAAAAAAACGATTGTTGCATTGATGTGCAGCTTCGCTCTTTCCCTGGCAGCCTGCGGTGGTAGCTCTCCCGAAGTAGATGCTTTAAAGAAAGAGAACGAAGAACTAAAGGCACAGATTGAAGAGCTGCAAAGTCAGATCCAGGGCACAGCACAGGAAGAAGACAATGAAACTGAGGATGAGAAACCTGCCGAAGAAAATAAAGTTTTCGGTCTTGGCGAAGCATGGACTGTCGATGGATTATTGTCTTTAACTTTTACTTCTGTAACTCAGACAGATGCTAGAAATGAATATTCCGACAAGACCCCAGGTCAGGTGGTTTTGTTAAACTATGACTACGAAAATATCGGTTATCAGGGTGACGGCACGGATTTATACATCTGTTCCAATCAGTTCCAGATCATGGATGCCAACGGCGAAATTGCTGATACATATCCTGGTGATGTAACTACCATTCCGCAGGAAATACCAGTTGGTGCAAAATGTGTCGGTGCACAGGAATGTATTGGATTAAATAATGTCAGTGAAAAAATCAAAATCATTGTTACTATGTATGATGATACCGATGACGATTATACTGAACATTCTGCAACTTTTGAATTACCAGTACAATAATTTTATGGGGGTCTGTATTATGAAGAAGAAAATTGTATCATTAATTTTATCCTTGTGCTTATGCTGTTCTGCTGCCGCATGCGGAGGAAATGCCGACTCTGGCAAAAACCAGAAGCAGGCTTCTGTTTCTGAATCTGCACCTGAAAAAGATGATAAAGAAAGCGAAGACAATGCCGAAGCAGCTTCTGGCGAATCAGCCGGCATCTCTGCCGAAAAGAATCTTTTTAGTGTTGAAGTCACTCTTCCATCCTATTTCTTTGAGGAATCCGATGAATTGGATTTGATAGACGAATTAGATGATGATGAGGTCAAAGATATTACCAAGAATGCTGATGGCTCTATGACTTTTAAAATGACTAAGGATGCCCACAAAGAAGTTCTTGCTTCCTCGAAAGAATCTGTTGACGAATCTATTGAGGAAATTCTTGAAGATAAAGAGAACTATCCTTCTTTTGATTCCATTTCCTATAACGAGGATCTGACTGTATTTGATGTAAAGGTAGACCCTGCCGTTTATGGCGGTTTTGAATCCCTTTCCGCTTATGTCTTTTGCATGTATGGCAATATGTACCAGGCTTTAAACGCTGCACCTGAAGGCGAGTTGAAAACAGTTGTGAATATGGTAAATAAAGATACAGGAGAAGTAATTGAGAGCATTGACTCCACAGCCTTGTCTGAGGAAGTTTCTGAATAAATAAAAACCGCCCCTGCTGGAACAGGAACGGTCTTGCAATATCTCCGAAGAGATACATTAGTAGACAAAAACATCTACTAAAACCATATCTTTCGAAATATATTGTATCATCTTCGGAACAGCCTTGCAATCGGAACATATTTTCGATGGCTGTTATTTTTATACCCATTTTTAAGAATATGGAGGTGCAATATGAATAATTTAGCCCGAAACCTAGAACCTATACCCCTGAGAGTTGCCCTGTACATCCGTGTATCTACAGATGAGCAAGCTATCAAAGGCTTATCCCTGGAAGCACAGCAAGAAGACCTTATGCAGTATGTAAGAGAACAAGGATGGACTGTTGCCGGCATCTATGTAGATGCTGCTAAGACTGCCCGAAAAAGAATCTATAAACGTGTGGAATTTTTACGAATGCTGGAAGATGTAAAAGAAGGAAAGATAGACCGTATCCTCTGCACCAGATTAGACCGCTGGTTCCGTAATGTGGGGGATTACTATAAGGTTATGGATGTGCTGGAAAAGAATCACTGTGATTGGAGTTGCACACAGGAGCAATACGATACCTCTACGGCCGGTGGCAGACTGTACATAAACATGAAGCTGTCTATTGCCCAGAATGAAGCTGATCAGACCGGGGAACGTATCAATGTTGTCTTTGACAGCAAGATACAGAACGGTACCGTTGTGTCCGGAAGTGTTCCTTTTTGGCTCAGGATCAATGGAGAAAAACGGCTGGAAATTATCCCGGAGAAAGCAGCTATTTTAAAGGATGCGTTTGACCATTACGAATCCACTGTAACCCAGAGAGGAACTATTACTTATATACGCAATAAGTACGGATTAAACTGGTGTGATGCCACCTTTAGACGTATGTTAAAGGATAAGTTAGTGATGGGAGTTTATGACAAAAACGGGCGTTATAACCCTTCCTTCTGCCCTCCTGTCATATCAAAGGAACAATTTAACCATGTGCAAGAGCTCATGGAGCGGAATGGGAAAGCCTCTCCATCCGGGCATATATATCTTTTTACCTCTCTCTTAGTCTGTGCAGAATGTAAACATAATTTGGTCGGATATAGGAATGGACAAGATTGTTATTACTACAGATGCAATCATCATTTTCAGCGAAAGCTCTGCCATCATAATCGTAGCCTTAGTGAGCGTAAAATCGAATCCTGGCTCTTAAATAATCTTGCGTCTGAGATAGAGAAATGCAAGATTGCATATTCTGTTAATGCCGCCGCAAAAGAACGTAGTTCCCGGCAGGCAGAAAAGGCAGCACTTAAAAATAAACTGACGAAACTGAAGGAACTGTATGTTAATGATCTGATTGACCTGGAAGATTATAAGAAGGATTATGAGATATATTCTGCTGCCCTTGCCAGCATCCCGGATGAGCAACATGAAAAAGCACCTGATTTTTCCCTGGTGGAGCACATGATTCAAAATGGTTTTAAAGAGATTTATGAGGGATTATCCAGGGAGGAAAAGAGAACGTTCTGGCGGTCGATTGTTAAGAAGATTGAAGTGAACAATGATGGTGAAATCACCAGTATTTTTTTTGGATAGCAGTGTACTAACTGTACACTGCCTGTAGGTAATGTTAAATTAGTACACACAAAAATAAAGAGATTTCAAGCCTAATTGCAAGGAATCTCTTTATTTCCTATGCTTCATCTCTTCTTTTACGCACATTGTGCGTATTCAACAAATCCTAACCATTATTTTTGTGTAAAAAGTCAATAGACATTTACGCACATTGTGCGTATAATATAGTTATAAGATAAAGCAAAGGAGATAACGAAAATGAAAAAATACAACTTATCAAAAATCATGAAAAGAGCATGGGAAATGGTTAAAACAGCAGGTTTCGGAATCTCCGAAGCACTCAAAAAAGCATGGAAGGAAGCAAAAGAAACTATGATGAAAGGTACAGAAAAACAGATCGCTTTTGCGAAAGATTTAATGGAAACTATGACCAGCAGATTCACAGAGCTTCTGTCAGCTTGTCCAGAGCAGCATAAAGAAATGTGGACAAACATCACATCTGGAATTACTGCAATCATGAACGAATCTTATGCCGGTGATGTTATCGAAACTCTGTTACACAAAAACGATAAAGACTTTATGTCATACTACAAAGCACTCTATGTAACCATCAGTAATAAACACAATGTTATGACAAAAAGAATCATGGCAGAGGTTTATAATAAATAATCAGGAGGAATAGGATATGAAAACTTTAAAAGAATGGACAAACGAACACTTTTGGGACAATGCAAAACCTGTTGTTATCTTGGATGAGGACGGAAAAGAATTAGACATCCGCAAAGAGGAATATGAAAACTACGAATTTGTTAAAAGCAAAGAAACTACAGATGAAAATATCGTAACAGTAAGATAATTAACAGCTGTCCTACCGGCTATACGGGGAGAAAGAAGAAAACATGAAAGCACTTGATGTTTATTGCAATTACGGGGTCTTGGCAGCGGAAAAGAGAAATATATACACTTATGGCAGTGAGCATCCTCATGCTACTTGCTCAGATGAGATAACCGTATTTGTCCCGGATGAATGGGAATTATATACAAGCCCAGCCGGAGATCTTATGGTACAGGCTCCCTGGGGCTGGTGCTATGGAATCAATGATGTGTTATCTGATTTAAACGGATATGCTGTTTTTAAAGCATTGGATTCCAACGGGCATCCTACAACAGCCTATTTGTACACTGCTGAACAATTAGAAAATAAAATGATGAAAAAGGAAGGTTGGAAAAATGAACTTTAAAGAATTACTAGAGAAACACAACCTGGGCATGAAGCAGTTTAGTGAATACTTTAAAATCCCCTTACGCACGGTACAAGCCTGGAATTATGGAGAACGAAGATGTCCTGCATATGTCCTGGAGCTTATCGAATTTAGGCTGAATCATGACCCCGGAATCACAGGTGGAAAACATGAATGAAAGAAATAATATCCGGCCTCGCACTTGCAAGGAATGTGGCCGCTCTTTCCTTGGCGGCCCCAGGGCTTGGTATTGTCCAGATTGCAGGACAGAACGGACAAAACAACAGAATAAAGATTTTAAGATGCGTAAAAAAGCTGGTAAAACCATCCCGGTTGGAAGCGTAATAAAATGCGAGCTGTGTGGAAAGGATATTATTAAAAATAGTGGTTTACAGAAATTTTGTGAAGAATGTGCCACAAAACATCTAAAATCTGTGGATAATCAGCAATCCCTGGAATGGAAAATGAACAATCCGGAGAAAATAAGAGAATCGAAACGAAGCATCTCTAAAATTCGGCACTCCCAAGAGCCTGTAAAATCCGGTGTTAAAGGTGTACATTGGGATAAGGGGAAACAGTTGTGGTGTGCGTGTATAAATTTAAAAGGTAGGCAATATAAGATTGTTTACTCTAAAGATATCGCACTGGCTATCCAGGCCAGAAAAGAAGCTGAATCCTTAAACATATCATCTGTTGCAGATATTAACATGTTAAAATCTAAGTATAAAATGCTTAAAGACAGTTTAGGAGAATAGAATGGAAAATAAAATAATTGATTTAATCGAAGATGCTTTAAAACGTGAAGATTATGAGCTTCGCATCAACTTTCTTGTATGCGGCCTCATGTCCTATGAATCTAATGACACGGCGGATAAAGAACGCCAATCCATCCTTTATCTGAAAGAAATATTGAATTATATAGAGAATAAGACCAAAAATGAAGTTAAAAATGATAAATTTGATTTCCTTATGCATCTGAAGGATAACATTAAAAATTATCTTGATTTTCCTGGTTAGACAATTCCCCGGCATAGAGCCGGGGAATCTTTTTACTGAATCAAAGACTTAAATGTATTATATCCTGCGATACCGTCCACGGTAAGCCTGTGGTCTGCCTGATACTTTCTCACGGCATCCTCTGTTCCGGCACCGAAGATACCAGGATTTTCCAATCCGCTTGGATTGTATCCTTTAAGCATAAGCAGAATCTGGAGGGCTGTGACCATATACTGGGTTGCTCCTCTACGGACAGTATATCTTCTTAATGCACGTTCCGATTTTGTTCCCCAGATTCCATCCAGGGCAAGTCCTGCATGATAATCTAAGTTCATTGCCTGCTGCAAAACTTTAATACCAGCTTTTACTGTATTAGCGCCCCTAATTCCATCTGCACCTAATCCTTTTGCAGCAAAATTACGGGCGTGAATCTGTCCATCTCGGATTATCGGATTTGTACCTGTATTTCCATTTGGCTTGGTTGGTTTTGGTTTTTCTGCGGTTCCCTTAATCACGATAGTCTGTCCCACATGGATTTTGTTTGGGTCGGTAATACCGCTTGCTTTTGCCAGGGCATCTACAGTGGTATTGTATTTCTTAGCAATTGCCGTTAATGTATCTCCCTCCTGTACGATGTAGGTAGTTCCAGATGCAGGAGGAGTCGGTATATTGGATTCTCTATCTCCATTTGCAATTTCTTCAAACTGGAAATTTGTTCCTGGGCAGCTTGTAGACTGTACATCTCTATGTGCCTGTACTTTTGTAAAGCCATATTTCCCTTTTACCCATGCCACCAATTCTTTTCCGGCCTGTTTCTGTGCGTCTGGCATGGTCTCCGTCATAAAGTTCCCTTCAAAGCAGATCCCGATGCTGTCAGAATTACTTCCGGATGCATGTGCCCCAACTGCCCACTCAGGGCGTAATCTATATACAGAGCCATCCTTACGGACAAGGAAGTGATATCCGGCACCAGACCACCCATTTGCAAGATGCCATCTGTGTATATCTTCTGCACTAGCTTTCAAACCTGCAGAGTGATGTAAAATCGCCCTGACCGTTTTTGACCTTGCTGTTAAATTTTTAAATTTTAAATTTGTTTCGTTAATGTTCATATTCTTTTCCTTTCTACCGATTGCGCCGGCGCAACACTACTGCTTGTCTGTATTATCTTTTTCCCTTATCTGCAGCAACATTTCTTTTAGCTTATCTGGTACTGGTATAAATTCTGCTGCATTTTCCAAAAGGCTCAGGGCTTCGTTTGCAATGTAAAACATGATAACAATCTCTCTTAACGGTACCGTGTTTCCCATCAATCCCTGAATAGCAAAAGCTACAGCAATCACAATAAACATTACGATTTTCTTCAAAAGCCCTTTGAACCCAATCTCTGAAGACAGTTTCTTTTTATAAATTGCTTTGATTACGCCTGTAATGTAATCCACTACGGCCAGAAACAGGATTGTTTTAAGGAGCACGTCCCATCCTCCCAGCCAGTATGTAAAGAAACCTCCCAAAAATCCAAATGCAATACTAAACCAATTAAAAATTTTATCCATTTTCTTCACATCCTCACTTTCCTTTCTTTTTTCTGCAATAAAATAAGACCCGTTAAGGTCTTGCACGTATTTCCATATATACCTCCTATTCCGCTACTGCAAAATATCTTCCTGGGCACGATTCTGATAACTTGTTATACAGTGCCTGTCCCGGGTCTTCAATGCATCTTGCTACCAATTCTCCTTCTTTGTAATATTTTCCTTCCTCTGGCTGCATGTTCGGTGTCCATGGGATAGGGTCTTCTTTTGTCCCTGCATGTGTTTCGTCAATTCGCACGAACAAGGATTCTGTCCCCTGTCCTGGAATCCATTGTGCCTCAAATTTCTGATTTTCTTTAATTGTTTTATACAGCAGATTTCCGTGTGTGAATTTATACCCCTTTACTGCTGCTGTATAACCCATTGCCACCAGTTCCTGCCACGTATGATAGATTGCTTTTGCTTCAACCGCCTCCTGATCTGGAAGGCTCTGAGCATTCGCTCTGGCCACCACCACAGCAGCCTGAAATAATGTTGTATCCACACCTGCACCTGATTCCATGTTTTCTTTTATTTTTTCAATCTCTTTTCCCTGTTCATTCCTGGCCCGTTCAAG
>NFZD01011628.1_pt1 | contig 10280 bp, 8 predicted proteins | sample 1095381 | NCBI WGS metagenome assembly NFZD01 (sample SAMN03609891, study PRJNA323583) | gut metagenome | isolation source: feces | host: Rattus norvegicus | place: Denmark: Riget | collected 2013 | reverse complement strand
GTAACAGCATCTGCACTATTCTTATTTAGATTGCTTCTTAGTTTATGAGTATTAGTCATACCAGATCCATTTGCTACTGCAGCAAACATAGGATTAGTTTCGTTAATAGTATCAACAAATCTAGCATTTGCAATCTGTCCAGAATATATAGCATTATTCATTTTACCAATACCAGACTTTTTCTTGAAAATAAGTCTAGCAATAGCACGAGCATTCTTGTTAGAAATAAATCCCTTAGTAGGATCATCATTAATCCATCCTCTTTGACGAAGAAAAGTAAGCATACTCTGAGCAGAATCAAATTTAGAAGGGTCAATATGATTTAGAGTAATAAGAGACATCATCTTATCATAATCATCTGATAGATTTCTAACAGCTCTAGATTCTCTAGTATAAGCAATATGGTTTTCATCATTCTTATACTTCTCTTTATCTTCATCGATAAATTCTTGAAGAAGTTCTTCCTTCATACCCTTAGAAGCATTACCAATATTAGCCTGTCTAGATTTCTTAAATTCATTAAAGCCCTTACTTGCAGATGTAAATCTACCAGTTTCATAGTTAAATACTTTAGCTTCTCTGCCAGATAGCAAAGCTTCAATATTTGCCAGATAAGTAGGAATAACATCTCTCAGTGCTTTAGAGTCCTTACCAGTCCAATCTACTCGTCCCTTATTATAATTACCGAAATTCATCTTAGGATTAAAATGAGGGGTAATGTCAAAGAAACTAGCAATAGTACCTAGAATACCATCATTTTTAGATGCTTTATGAATCTGTCCAGCGATCTTCATCATACCATCTCTAAAAATATTGACAGTTCTATCTAGAGCTTTACCGGTAGGACCATTTTGAATCTTAGATGTAAGAGCCATAGTAATTGCCAATGCAATAGGAGAATGCATACCAGCACCTAGTAGAGTCTCTAGCATCTCAGGATTCATAATAGCAGCGAGGGAATCCATTCCAGAATCTTCCATTGCTTTATTCTTAGCATGTTTGATCCAGTTACCTAGATTCGGCAAATCTCCACCCATAACTGCTTCCCAAGAAGTCTCTTTAATTCCACTACCTTTACTAGTAGCAACGGGAGCAAATCTATCTGTTAGTAGTTTAGTGATAGTCTCCAAATAACTAGTTTGCTTAGCCAGCTCAGATGTAGCTGTCTGATAAAAACTAGTAGAATTCTGAATGTGCCCATTGAGAGGCTCTACTAGATCCTTATGAAGATCAAGAATAGAAGTATTGATAACAGACAAGGAATTATTCAACATTCCAGCGAGTCTATTATTATTTGTCATCATTGCTCTAGTATTCTTGATATTAGCTCCACCGATCTTACCAGCAATTCCCTCACCAGTAATAAGCTGATGATAAGAAATCTGATTTCCAAGACCATGGATAGCTCCAGTAACTGCATCTAGATCATTATATGTTTTAGAAGAAGATTCTGTAGAGCTATCAGTATCGTCAGAATCTAGATCGAAGTCATCATCCATATCAAAATCAAAGGAAGTCATTCCCCAAGATTCTGCTAGTTTGTTCATGGACTCTGCTTCACGTTCAGGATTATAGAATTTACCAGATTTCAGATCACTAAAAATATCTTTCTTAATTTGCCCAAGTTGATCGATATTTTTAGATCCGATAGAGTCTTCTAGTTTCTTACGAATAGTTCCTTTATAATCCTTCGCTGCATTGTACATATCCTTTGCAGCAGAAGCATTATCAGCAATATAGCTAGTAAGTGTAGGATTAACACCCTTGGCAGTCTCAACAGCAATATACTTAGCAGACTTTACTACATTTTTGGCATATGCAATAGGGCCAGTTTTATTGTTGTCTTTGTTTTTAGACTTAGCCATCTTGATTACCTCCTTACATATAAAAGTATTATACTAAAGTTGAGTTTATACAAAAAAGCGGGGAAGACCTAAAATGGCCTTCCCCAGAATCTTAAAAATTTATTTCAACCACTCAGGACAAGGATTGATAGCCTTGATTCCACCATGAGCGGGAATAAACGTATTCAGACGTTCACCAGTTTCAGATTTAATAGGAATTTCTGTAGTACGATCTTCAATGTTCTTCCACATGAGTTCAATATCAGAATTCTTACGACCTCCAAGAGGAAGTTTTCTACCAGTTTGAAGATAAGTATTAACAAATTCCTTAGACATATTCACCATAGCAGCCGCATCTACTCTAGTGAATTCATAAGCATTAACAAGTTCAGTAGCTTCTTTAACAGGAATATGAGTAGTAGAAGCTACTACATTAGTTACTACCTTTCTCAACTCACGAGAAGGATAGTATTCATCAACCTTACCACCCTTAGAATAGACATCAACTGAAAAGTTAGTGTCATTCATCATAGCCTGCATAACAGTAATCTCATCCTTTTTAGATGAAGAGCACTGGGTGACATTACTTTTGACATCTTTAATGATATCATATGCACTTGTCATGATTGGTCATCTCTCTTTCTTTTTCTCAAATAGAATCATTCTTATTGTCCAAGATTCAAGGCTCGAACTTGATAAATGTCCACCACAATCTTAGTTAGGAGGGTATAGGTTATTCCACTCGTTCTGCCCGAGCACAGTCTTTTATCCTACGAAAACCAATACCAGAAAAAGGCATCTAACTTCACTACCAAAAGGATGCTTTAGATGGTAGTATAGAGGGTCAATAATCCAATCTCATACCCACAGCTCATCTTAATTAAGATATTTATATCGCACAATATAAATACATAATTATTTTCTTAATCCAATGCTAGATGATTTACATTAGATCCAGTAAATTCTTTACATCTGCGGCCACCATTAATAAAGTTATACCCACTATGATCAGTAGTAACAAGTATAACTTAGCCTCCTTAGAACTTACAAGAGTATCTATGTCCATTCATAATGTGGCAATAATAACTAGCCTACAGAAGGAATAGTTATATGAGCCGCATTATGTTCTCCCGTCTCGGTAGATACTTTCGAGACTTACTACATTCTCCCAGTAGTCATTATTTGGGCCATCCAATCCTCCATTGTATTTATAATTTAATTCTATTGATCAGAAAGAAAGAAATAATAAATACAATTTTTATACGCGGCTATTATATTTCAAATTAAACGTAGTTCCCGTCAGGAATCTTACGTAACCGATCAAATAGGCACGCAGGCTAGATCAAATGGATCTAAGCGTTAGGAATAAATTGAAAGGAGTGCACCAAATCTATTTATTCCCTGCAGAATCGTACTGCACCATCATTAGGTTGCGGAACTAATGAATCGAACCTCGCTTCGAGATTCAAGAAGAAAGAAAGAAATGAACTTGAATCTCTATCTTGTGTTTCTTCCACCCTCTATACACAAGAAAGAAAAGAGATTAAAATAGCGTTAGCGTGTGTGGTATCTTAATCTCTAATGGTGGGCCATGTAGGACTCGAACCTACGACCATCCGGTTATGAGCCAGAAGCTCTGACCAACTAAGCTAATAGCCCTTGTGAGTAGAATTAGGGGAGATAATTCTACATGGTGCAGGAAAAGGGACTTGAACCCTCACTCATTACGAACTAGATCCTAAGTCTAGCGTGTCTGCCATTCCACCATTCCTGCAAATATAAAGAGCCAATAGATTAATTAGACTGATTCGAATCCGTATTAGAATGTAGATCTTGTAAAGTTTGATCATCTAAAAATGTAATAGCATTTATATTTTTGATCTTACCTTTAGAAGAAATAAAGTTATTAATTTCTTCAGGCGTAGATGAACAAAGAATTTTATAAAAATCAGATTTGTCCATAATATTCCTCCTAAATATTCTGTAATATATTGTTTAGGAGGTATTAAAGTTTAAATATAGTAAACTACTGCACTAAAACCGTCAATAATGCGTAGTTCATTAACATTCAAAGGTAAATTCCCTGCATACAGCATTGAAATGCAATATTGTTTCAATGCTTTATAATATTGAAGAATACAACAGGAAAAATAATTATACGGATGATCTATTAGATCGTGTGATGTTATTGGAATTCCAGATGTAAAATCATAGAATTGTACACTAGAGTATATTTCTTTACTCTTAAGAGAAGCGTCAGAGTATCAAAAAAAAAATAAAAGGAGTAGGTTTAGTTACCCACTCCTTTTATATTAAAGATTACTTACCTTCTTTATTATACTGCATTTCATAGAATGACAAATCATAAGGGAAAGGAAGAGTTATTTTCTTTCCACAATGGCCACAAGATTTTACTTTACCTAGTTTAAGAGCACTAAATGGAACTATGGTAAAGTTTCCACATTCACATTGACAGATTACACGTTGCACAGTATTAAAATCTTTAATGCCATCATCATCATAATATGTATATGCTTTCTTTATTATTTTTAACTTACCATGCTTCTCTCCTTTACGAGCATCAATACCATCCATGGACCCAGGATATTTCTTATCACAATATTTGCAACTAGTTCCATATAATTTGTTTCCAGAAGGTCTAATTTCATATTTAGCATATACAGTTCTTCCACACTTACATTTACATTTTGCATTATAGTAAGATATATGATGATCATTCTCATCAATTACAGGAACTGCATCAACTATTGTAAGCTTGCCATTCTTCTTTCCAATAATTTTCGGAATCTGCTCTTTAGCATAGCAAGCTACACATTTACCATATCTCCTATTTTGTACCACAACACTTTCCATATTCTCAGTGTATATGTTACCACAACTAATGCATTTAAACCTACAATGATTAATATCAGTTGCATCGTAGAAGTGAATACTAGAATTAGATTCACTCCTATCATGATTTAATTGATAAGTAATGTGGCTGATCAAACTACATTTGGTGCATGTGGGGTATTGAGACATTGCATCATCTAGTGTAATACAATTAACAGTTCCGCATCTACACATTGTATATACATATGTAGTAGTCAAGAACTTTATTGCATTATTTGGAGTAAATTCTGCACTAATAGTATTATACTTTCCATCTTTACTTGCAAGATTCTTTAAAATAGTGCAACTTCCAAATGTATAATGATCATCTGCATGCCTATACCCAGTATAATCATTTGGATCAAAGATATTATCACAATATCTTACAATAGGTTCAAGAATATGAGAACTATACTTTTGGCACAAATATTTAAAGCTATCTTTCTCTTCATCTTCATATCCACCAATATAGCTGCCATATTCTCTGAGATAGTTTGCTAGATCGGTAGCATTGATCAATATTGTGCGACCAATGTGACTAAATTCAAATATATCTTCTCCTTTATAATTTACTCCAACATATTTGATCTTTCTAATTAACCTACTAGTGTATCCAGATACAACTAAAAAGTTAATTAGTTCTTTCTTCGTCATCATAATAGACTACTCCTTTTTGATTAAAAATTCTCTGATAGGACATCTTGTATTCCTATCAGAGTTATAATATCTAATCAAATATTTATATCATTAAAATATGTGTCTCTGTTAAATGCTTCTTTAAAACTAGCTTTAACTTTACTGCTATTCACATTACAATAAATCATAGTAGTCTCTAACTTGGCGTGACCGAGTACTTCTCGAATCTGTTCAACAGGCATTCCTCTGTCCATCAAGTGAGTAGCACAAGTTCTACGGAATCTGTGAGGATGCACATTTTCTACTCCTGCTCTATCACCAATATCTTTAAGAATTAACTCTGCTGCTCTAGGAGTCAATCTATGACCATTTGTCAAGTGTGTAAACAAAGGTTCATCTGGTTGAGCATATCGTTCTTCTAAGTATTCTTGTAAATATTTCATACAAATATTGCTTAGATAAACAACTCTTTCCTTATGGCCTTTACCGAAGACAATAACTTCTCCTTCTGAGAAATTGATATCATTTACATCAATAGCGACGACTTCTGCAAGTCTAGTTCCAGTAGAATAAAGGAATTCAAAGAATGCTCTATCTCTCTTTGTTAAGCATTCTGCTCTCATAGCATCCATCTCAGCATTGGAGAAAGCTTTCTTGATCTTCTTTTCACACAAGACTCTTTCAATCTTATTAGTAGGATTCTTATCAATAAATTCTTCATTTACTAAGAATTCATAGAAAGAGCTAATAGCTCTAATCTTAGTCTGCAATGTAGCAGCTTGAAGATTTCTTGCTTTAACCATATAAGCAAGATAATCCTTCATATCAGCAGTAGTAATATCGCAATAACTTTTATCGTTATAGTATCTTGCCATTGCTCTAACTTCTGTTACATATCCATTTAATGAAGATGGTTTTAATCCTACTAAGCTCTTCTGTTGTTTGAATCGTTCTATCAATTCTTCATTTGGTAGGACGTTTCTTGATGTTCTTAAGATTGTGTCGAGCACGTTTTTCAATTTAGCTAGTTGAATAGTATCGAGCTCTGGTTCCATTAATTTTAAGATCATCTCTACATTTGTCATTTCTATTCACTCCAATCAAAAATTAATGTACATTAAGGAGGACTTTTCTATGGAAAAGCTAGTTCTGTCCAATGGCGCTGAGTATCTTCTGTGCGTTGATGGTGTAAATCAGTACAATGGTGTCGCAACTTTCAAGGTTCGTCCTATGGAAGGTGTTACCAAGACTGCTGAAGAGGTCCTGGAAGACTTTACTGGTAATGATACCATTACTGCTAAGATTGATGACACCTCTATTCAGGTTATCACTGGCATGACTGTTGTTAAGAATGTCCAGCTGGTTCCTAACTTTGTTATCAATACCAATTATATCTGCCCTGAGTGTGGTGCAGATGTCGAGAATACTGCAACTACTTGTGCTGCTTGCAATGCAATTTTCGATGCTCCTACTCTGAGTGAAGTTAAGGCAAATATCTTCATTGTCAACGTCTCTGCACCCGATGTCAACGAGCGTCTGACTCAGCTGGAGAGCAGCATTGATATGATCGGTAGCACCATGCTGGAACTGCAGATGGCTGGTGGCGGTGCTGAAGATCCCGATGCTCAGGCTGTTCAGTAATTCAAAATAATAATACAAATCAGGAGGATTTATACTATGTATAATTCTGTCGTGCGTATGTGGAAGAAGCATCTAATTGATGAGTCTGGTGTTGATCGTGCCGTTAAGTTCGGCTGGATTACTGCTGCTCAGGCTGAGAAGATTAAGAAGATGCCTCGCTAAACTTCTTAGTCTAAAGACTCCTAAGTAAAAAATAATGGGTAAGGGAGTGAATCCCTTACCCATTTATATTGCATTTAGGAAATCGTAGCTCTTACAACAATCTCATTCTTACCAGTAACCTTAATTCCTTTGCTTACAGAACTCATCATCTGCATCTCAGAAATCGGAAGACTATAATTAGTTCCTGTAGTAACGATATTCAAAACATTATTATCAGAAACTCCAAAGATAGTCTTAATGCGGTCACCTCTAGCAAGATCAATAACTTTACTACCAGCTTTATTTCTTTGACTTCTTTCAAATCCACTAGCAGAGAATTTATTAACCTTACCAGATTCGGTAATGACAAGAATATACTTAGAAGGATTTTTCTTATCTGTATAGATAATACTCATTCCTTCCATGGGCCCATGCTGTCCTCCCATTCCCAGAGTTCCGATAGTGTTACGTTTAAGAAGAGTAATATCCGTAGAAGCAATTCTTAGAGCTTTCGTGTCACTATATAGAACCAGATCCATATTATCAGATACAAGCTGAGTATCTACGATATCATCATCCTGAGTAATCTTAGAATAAATGATACCAGAAGGAGGTACATTAAGGAAATCCTGAATATCAAGTTTCTTAATGGTATTATTCTTAGATAGAATTGCAATATATACTTTCTGTTTTAAAGCTGCAAGTTTAATAACCATAGGCTCATAAAGTACAGAAATAATATCAGCAGTCAATCCCTTAATAATACCCTTGACATCAATGCCAGGATCATTCTTTGCCATGATGGGAATCTTATGAATCGGAAGTTTAAATACTCTTCCCTTATTATCAAAGAGAAGGATATTCTCCAAGTTACTTACAGTCATAATAAACTTAGGCCTATCTCCCTTAATTACATTCACATTTTCATTCTCACCAATCTTACGGACATAGTTATTTTCAGTGATAACAAACTTGAATGTTCCTTCGGGGATATTTCCAAGATTACTAACCTTAATAACTTTACACAATCTAGGAGTAGAATATTTATTTCTAATAGCAATCAGTTCATCCTTAACATCTTGAAGAATAAGATTGTTATTAGCAATTCTACCTTCTAGCCATGTTTCTTCTTCACTTAGTTTCTTAAAGTCTGCCTTATATCTATCAAGATAAGATTTAGATAGCTGCTTAAGCTGAGCATTGATGATATAAGATGCTTGAATATCAGTCAGTTTATATTTACTAATCAAAAGCTCAATTAATTCATTATCAGAACTAGCTTTTCCTTTCTTGATAAGATTAATAATCTTATCAATATCAGGAGACCCTACAATCTTGATAAATGCATCCAACTTATGCAATCTAGTAGAGATTACATAGTGTCTCGCAGAATACTCTTTAATCTTATTATCAGTAGTAAATCTAATAAACAGATTCAAATATTCTTTATAAGACAGACGAACCAGTTCAGTGCCATAGACCGCTTCAAAGTTAACTCTAAAAGATTGCTCGCAAGGAGTATACTTATATAGAGCTTCTTTAACGAAGTTTACATCGGTACCCTTTTTCAACTTGATGACAATTCTTACACCATAATCATTCTTAGATTCATCGTTGACATCAAGAATCTGAGGAAATTTACCTGCTGCAATTCCTTCATCAATCTTATTTACGACATTATTAGTGCCATATATAGGAAGAGAGGTAATCGTAATATAAGGATAATCATTCTTATCATGAGAAACACTCATAGTTGCTCTAGCACGATAAGATCCATATCCTTTATTACAGATATTTTTCCAATCAGTATCAATGATTTCACAAGGCAAACAATGATCAGGAATCAAAATTACATCTGTCTTAGGGTTATCAATTAATCTTAGTGTAGCATCGATAACCTCTCCCATATTATGAGAAGGAAGATCCGCTTTGATACCAGTACCAATACCACCAAGAATACCGTTAATAAGAAGCAGAGGAACTTTCACTGGAAGATACTGAGGTTCATAGTTCTTATTATCATAAGTGGGATTCCAGTCAACAACTTCATTACTATTGAACAATGCTCCACAAACACATTCAAGACCAAAAGGACTAAGGCAACACTCAGTATATCTTTGTGCAGATGCTACTTCACCAGAAACTGTACCAAATGATCCTTGCCCGATCATCATAGGTTGTTTAATTTCAAACCAGTTTACCATAGTCTTAAACGTAGGATAAGTTCCACTATGAGGATGATATTTCTTCATAACGGTACCTTCTACGGCAGCAGACTTGACCTGATGAGCAGGATCGATAGCTTTCTCATCATTCATAAGGGTATAAAGAATACGTCTTGCAACAGGTTTCAATCCATCTCGCACATCAGGTAATGCACGAACCAAGTTAGTTGCAATAGTATATAGAGCCAGATCTTCGATATACTGCTTATGAGCTGTATTTTGACGAATTACTTCGGCCATTATTTATTTGCACCCGACTTTCATTTATTATATTCTGCAAATTCTCCAGAGGAATAATCAATAATTTTGTTCTCTCCAGTATTATTTTTAATCCAATTCTCTGCAGTATCATTATGGAAGAGATAAATGCAATCATTTCCATAAGAATGCTCCATGCAACGATTAAACGAAATTCGATCAAACATAGAACATGTCAAAAGATTCTTTTGGTTAGAGATAAATTCTTTGCCTTCTGCAATAGGCCCGCTAGCAGGAATAGGACAAATAGTACCAGCTTGAGCAAATAGCAAAGTATCGATGTTAGAATAATCATTAATTAGGCAGTCAAGAACATCCTGAACTGTACAATCTGCATTAGGATGAATATACATAATCCATTGAATAGGATCATTAAACTCAGGAAGATTATCATAGATATCTTGTACGCAAGATCTCATATGCATATCTTCTCTAGTATAAGTAGCAATACTTACTCTACCATTTTCATTCTCAACCCATTTTGCTTCCATAATTAATTTTCTCCTTTCTTTCTAACAAATTTAGAATTCATCGTTTGCATAAATTCATTAGCTTGATTTTCAATAACCAAACTTGTACCATCTACAGTTTGATCTTTATCACTTATTACAACCGTACCTTCTTCATTATGACTATTAAGCAT
>NFZD01007761.1_pt1 | contig 10283 bp, 12 predicted proteins | sample 1095381 | NCBI WGS metagenome assembly NFZD01 (sample SAMN03609891, study PRJNA323583) | gut metagenome | isolation source: feces | host: Rattus norvegicus | place: Denmark: Riget | collected 2013 | reverse complement strand
CCAATTCCATTTCTACTTTTTTGTAGAATTTCAATCAATTCTTTTTTATTAAATATCACTGTTATTTTCTCCTTAACTATTATTATAGAAACTATAAAGAGGTTTTTTCACTTAAATTAATTTCTTTATATAAAATATATGGATATTTACTAGAGTCTAATTCTTCGGTGTCTACTATTTGATTGTAAGCACTATTAATATCAGAATTATATTTAACTACTTCATATTCTCCATATTTCTTATCCAATAAATGAGCAATTTGTCTTGCCTTATACTTTATTTCGCCATCTTTTCTTGAATCTGTTTTAATGTGTTCAATTTCTTCAAGTGTCTTTTGTGAAATGACAAAAGATTCTTTGAATGCAGCTTCTTGTAAATTCAAGAGCGCATTCGTATCTAGGAACAGTTTATATTCCAATAAACCTTCCACCTTTCCTATATATTTGCTCAATTATTTAAAACATTACTTGAGCATAGCTTTTCTGTAATCATAATAAAAATTCAAAGCACCTTTATGGATGACATACCGTTTATGAGTTTTTCTATCATATCTATATGTATCGGGTTCCTCTACTAAATAGTATGTAGGGTGTTTTGATTTTGATTTTTTTACATGCTCTCCATATCCGTTCTTTCTCATATAAAAAGCATCGTCTTTACTAATTTTAATTATAATAATTTCCTTCTTTCGTTCTAAATTTCTTCTATACATATAATAGAAGAGTAAAGCTCCCACTCGGAATTGAACCAAGATTTACTGATTACAAGTCAGTTGTTCTACCTTTAAACTATAAGAGCAATATTTGGCTTAGATTAGACCAAAATTCATAGAACTTTCGTGGCATTATAGTTTCTCCACTTATCCACCATATCCCATCTTTCAATGCGAATATGGTATTCTACACAACCACCGATTTAAGATTCGGTATCTTTACTTGAATAATTTTTCTGATTTTAATATTCTGTCGATGCTCGCACACCGTAAATAGCCGCTAAACTAACCATGCAATTTCGATCAAACACTTCAAACTCTTGCGAGAGTTTTCAGTGACCACATTACATTACTGTTGTGGTATTAGGCTGCTTCCATTACCCAAGGTCGTAGACTTTCGCTTTATCTATTAATATTTTGTTTTAAATATACAACTTTTTAGTACTATAATAAAAAAATATTATTTCATCATATACTGTATTATATTATTACCTACTGATGATGTGCTACGACAGACGCTCCGATGTCTTTTGAACATCAGAATACATCACACCATCATATCTTTCACTTATTATCGCTACTCAATGTTTACATAAGTTAATATGGTTCTTACCAATTCACTCATATAAATGGATAACGCCTTTGCATAATAATTGCTCAGACTCAATATCCTCCTGATTCACCATCATATCTTCATACGTTTGCGTGAGCTATTCTATTTGCGGTAGAAAACATTCTCTCAGCACTTGCCGTTGATCCTGCTTGTTACTCCGTATTTCATGATACTATTTCCGCATTGGACTTATTACTTGCCAATACGAAACAAAACCTTTTGGGTTTTTGGTATGTCAGTTTTGCTTCAGTTGTCCATTTTGTATGGCGGTAGCCTGTAGAAACTACCTTTACATATGTCACCATATGCTATCTTTAATGTCTGTGAAGCCAGACAAATTGCGGATCACAAGAGTCGAACTTGCTATTTCATGGGTATGAACCATGCGTGATTTTCCGTTTCACTCGACCGCATCAAAATATAAAAGAGATAGTGACAGTACCACATAAATACTGCAGCACCGCCACTGTAGAAGAGGTATGAATAAAATATTTTTTGTTATATTTTCACTCCTTGAAACGCCATTGACTTCCATACATACAAGTCTAATTACTTCCGGAATGAAGCAGATTCGTACAGTCTCGCTTGGTGAACTGAACTGGTTTCTTCACGCTCTGCTAAGTTTTCATACGGCATCACACCAACTAACTTATATCCGTATATTAAGACGAAAATGTTATTAATGCCTATATAAGCTATATTTTGTTTTTGATAGACGTTTTTACTTGTTTTCTAAAATAATCAGTAAAAACGGCAGACATAAAAACTGAATAGTCTTGATTAATGTTTAATCGCTTTGCTACAGTTTGTTCAAGTGGAATGCATTTAGAAGTTATTTTTAATCCAGGGAATATTTTAATCTCAATAAAATTTTCAACATCACTAAATTTTTCTTTTACCACATCACCTAATGAATTTAAAATTTTTACTACATCATAAGTAGAACATCCCGTTTTTTCACTTATTTCATTTGCGATTTGATTTTGATTATAGTATTTTTTCTCTTCTTGTATTAAATTTCTCTCCTTTCATAGTAGTAGAGCCGATTTAATTCATACGAAGTAGGGCGGCAAATACTAAATAATAAACATATAAACCACCCTCTCCATAGGAACTTAAATTTCGCCCCCTGTGTAGGGGGTGAAATAAGACTTATATTTCCGAATTTATCTCTTTTTTTGTAATTTTATATGGAATATTAAATAGTTTAATGTCATTTCCACCATCTTCTAATTGTAAAATTTGTGTTTTAGAGTGAATAACTGCTCTATTGAAACTTGTACTTCCGCACATAAACAAGATTTCTAAAAGAAGATTTTTTATTTCCGAATTTTCTTTGTTCTCAATAGAAGACAACAAACTGTACATAGTAGAGAATCCTATAGTTTCAGATTCGATTTCTGAAATTAATCTTGATTTTAATATTGCACATTTCATACGTTTTTCATCTCGTTCTTCTGTATCAGAACTATAGATAATTTTTTTATCATTAACATACTTTCTTAATAACGAACAGATATTTTCAACTTGTTGCTGATTGACGCTTGATGTTCTAAATAAATCGTTATTAAGAATAGAAACAAATGGAAGATAAGTTTTTTTATATGGATTTTTAACTCTAAATCCATTAACAATCGTTTGTAAGTAATCCATAGATGTATGATATTTGCAGTAGTGTTTTTTATCAGGGTTGTAATAGCCCTTTTGTTTTGCGACATGTGAAAAAAAATGTGGCGTTTTCTTCTTGGATTTCTCTATGCCATTATTATCGATATAATATTCTCTAAGAAATGGATCATATTTTTCTCTAAGTTTATTTAATTCTTTACTATTATTGATTTCAAACTCTTTTTTTGCTTTATCAATTTCAATGCCTGACATAACATCCAATTGACAGATGTCATAATACAAATCCTTTATCTTATCATAATCATCACCACGATACATTCTATCCCATAATAGAGAATTCAGTTCTTGAGATAAATTTACAATTTCTCCAATTTTGTTTACTGAAGTTTTAATATCTAAATCAGCTTGCTGCTCTGAAGTGTAAAACCTCTTTGCTTTTTTAGCATCGACAGAGGCAGTAGGGGTTTTAAATATTTTATAATTTCTTTTAGCGGCTCGAATTAAATATTCATTATCAGTTAATAATACTGTGTCGCTGTCAAAATCACTCCCGGATAATCTTTGTAATACATTTTCACCAATTGAATTGATGCAAACAATCTCATCTGTTAAGTTAAAATAACAATCTATTAATTTATTCTCAGTATTATAAGGCAACCAAATATTTCCAATCGTTACATGTGGACTTCGACTTCCCAATAGTGTTTTATTATATTCAAATCTCGTACTATGTATATTGCCAATTCCAATTTGAGAACGTCCTTTAAATGTTCCAATAGACTGCTGGAGCATTTCAACTGGATTTCCTAACAAAGTAGAATAATTTCCGTTTACATAAATATGACCATTCTTTAGATTTTTATAATAAGACCTAAGCAAATCAACCAAAAACTCTTGATAGTATTTTGTTTCTGTAAAACTATCATTAATACACATTAAGTTATACACAACATCGTTTTTGCTAACCATTTTCTGTGATAATGGTTTCATTTCTTCAATGTCAGGATATTTTATGAAATGACGTACAACCTCTGGGCGATTTCTAAGCTTCTGAGCAAAATCTAAAGAATCTTGTAAAAATTCTCGTACTTCATCCTTTGACATTTGAAGAGTATTTATTAATTGATAATGCGTCTGAACTAATCTTCCGCCAAAATGATGCGTTTTCTTATCGTGCTTCACAACGCCAAAATTCGGATATAAATTATCAAGCCACCCATCTAATGTGTCAAATTTTAGATATTTGATACTACTAGGAGTTGTAATTAACTTAACATCTTCGATTGACTTCGCTCTTGTTTTCCCATTTAGCTGTGACACATCTGTAATATTATTGTCTTTAAACCACTGTTGTATATTGCAATTAAAACAACACGATTTAAACATTAAATTTCTCAATAATACCATACCATACTTTGAATATTCCCCAAATAAGGATATGTCCATTAATGACTGTCCATCCCATATACTATTTGATATTTCACAGTTGTTTTCGGTTGTAACTAAAACATCATTTTCATCTCTTGTTTCAATCACATCTTCTCTGAAAATACTATCATAATCGTCTATTAATAATATATTTTCAGGTTTAATTTGAAGCGTATCTATAATACTACTAGAAGTAAGAGCAATATAACCTTCGTATGCAGCAAGATCTACATCTTGTCCTTCCTTTAATTCAATTCCACCAGAACTAAAATTTAAAATCGGTTTAAATAAAGATTCGTCTATAAATAAACATTTGCCAACCCTTGCTGAACCAGTAGATCTCTTCATACGACAATATTTAACCCCGTCACACATAAATCCATTTTTATATAGTTCAGTTCTTAACTGTGAATTTGTAACAAGAGTTTTCGGTTCTTTTGTTTTATAATATTGGAATTGTGAAGTAATTTCATTACCCTTTTTAATTTGTACTTCTTTACATGCAAACGGTTTAGGTAAATCGCTTTTTTGTTTTATTTTTTTTAAAGTTTGAACTCCAACTATTTCTCCATTCTTATTTTTAGCAACACAATCTTCAAATGTAAGACTTCTATAATCATATCCAAATTTTACAAAAGTATTTTTATTCATTTGATTCCATTCTTTTACGGAATATTTAAAAGTTAAATTAATTACATTTTTAGAGTATAAATGTTTTTTGATTTTAAAAGCGAAATCTTTTTTTCGATATTTTTTATAATAAATATCAATTAACTCAATAAGATCCAAACTATAATCCAATGTATTAATAAACTTCTTGAGGTTATATTGTCCGTCTTTTAATTTTAATGTGTATTCATTATTTTCTGAATCAATATAATGTGAGGATAGATAAATATCCTTTGCATCAATTGATGGAATATAAACACCTGATTCAAACATATTATCTCACCTCCATTACACGACAATAATACTTAGAGTTTTTCATATTGTTTAACATGTTAATTAATTCTTCTTCAAGTATTTTAATAATATAATCTTTTAAATTGTTTATATTATTTTTCAAACTTGAAATAGAAAAATTTATTCTTGTTTTTCCGCCTATGTATCTTTCCTGAGTACACATTCCGTCAATATGATGAAAACAACGCTGTTTTTTATAAGTTTTATTTGGATCTTGTCCGTTCCAAAGTTTTACTTTTCCCAAACAAATAGGACAATAACATACATCATCGCCGCTTACATTGTAAACATTCTTCCAATCAGAATATTCATCTAAAGAATCCAATGCGTACATTAACTCTGGTTCATAATTCATAGTCATAAATCTATTTCATTCCTCCAAATATTCAATATCTTCTTCTTCCATAGTTTTAATATTTCCTCCAAACCAATCCAAGAAATCCCTCAAACCGCTAAAGCAGTCATAATGAGCAAATTTCCCAGCAACTACATTCTCGATATATTCATCTCCGACTTCAATCATTTCACCACATTTATCACAATAAACATGAGTATTGATAGAAGAGTAATTTGGACATCTTGGATGGCACGGACTTTGTAAGCACACTTCACACATTGCTTACATCTTCCAGACACTCTGATGCGGTCAAAACTTCATATCCTTTTTCGCAGCATAAAATGTCATACTCAAAACGATCGATAAATTCATCAATATATCCGTTATGTACCATCTGTTCCACAATTCTACAAATATGTTCTCTGATATTTTGCGGTGTGCCAGCAACTAACTGTTCATCAATCCCTTCAAATACCATACCGAATTTTCCATCAATATCATTTCGTTTTAGCCACATTTTAAGATTATATTTTCCGGCATTCTTTTTAAACATATAATGACATGACACAGAATAATCATTGTATTTTTTATCCTTATTAATCTGTTTTAACGGAACAACAATCCCATATCCTTCATCTTCGTATCTAATATTTAAACATTTTCCCATTTTAAATTTCCACCTTTCATTTTTCTAATGTACATATTTATTTTTAATATTTTTTTATATTAGCCTATGCATTTATTGTCTTACGAATATTTTCTCCATGTTTAGCATTTTTCTTTGTCCAGTGAATCGCTGTTGCAATACTCTCAATCGTATAACCTGTTGGAGCGTCCATACAAAAACAGGATTCATATAATGTGTTCATTGTATATCTATGAAATTCCTCTCTGGATGGAATTCTTAAATTTCCGTTATTTGGTATATAGCTTGTCTGAAGTTTTTGTTTTGTCATAAATTAACTTTGTCTCCTTTGTTCTCTTAAATAAATTGTTCATCATTAATCTTGTCCTTTCTGATAAACTTTGGTTAATAGTTACTTGGTTCTATATACTTATTCTCTTTTGAGAATTTTTCTTAACAAAAATGGCAATTACTGATACAATAGTAGTTGATGCATCGCTGTAACTCGTAAACAAGCACCACAACTGATATAACATCAGGTACGGAAGGAGCGTGGCATCATTATTCGACATCTTAGGGGAGTTCTCCGAGTAGTGCTTTTTCATATATGAAAGGAGAACGAATGACAGTATTTATTATTGTTTTATCTCCAATTGTCTTATGGGCGTTAATTTCTTTGTTCAAGTATTGCGTTTCACGTTTTACAAGATACAGAGAACTGAAATTGCTCATCGACTCCGGAGCGAAACATGCCGTGGTTGCAGAAAACCACATCGAGTTTGAACGATAGTTTTTTGTAAAAGGTACGAAATTGCTTTTGCAAAATATTGTTCAACATACTATTAATTTGTAACCGGGAGCGAAACTTAGAAGAACTAAGTTGCTATTCCGTGATAATGGATATTGCTCAGATATCCCAAAGTGCACTTTTTAATTTTGAGAAGGAGATGTTTGTTATCGGCAAGCGTCTCTTTCTGTGTTACAAGCAGTAATTGCCAGTAGAAAATGTCTACATTTATATATTCTCTTTTTTCTGTCTCAAAATCTCTTCAATTTTCTCGTCAGTTTTTAAACGTTCCTCATCAGAATAATCTTTGAGTTTTAATTTGGAGATTGTTTTTAAAAGAGATTTTGTGAACTCATTGTTTAGTAATGAAATAATTGGTGTATTCATTTTTTATTCTCCGTTTTGAATAAATTTCTTCTCTTTTGTCAATTACTTATTCCTCTTTTTTATTCTCATTTAATCTTTCATTTCAATAAAATCATATTTATTAAATACTTTTAAATCTCGGATCTTTTCCAAATACCCGTCATAATGATTTTTCTTATACATATTTTCGTATTTGTGATTCTCAGAAATAACGTATTGATAAACTTCTAATATATCGTTTTCTGAATAATTCTTGTCACTTCCTCTTAATAATTGAATATACATTTGTGCAAGCCTACGTTTATTATTCGCTTTTCCGATATTATTTTTTAAATACTGATATGATTTTTTATTCTCTTTTTGATTCATAGCGTAGTGATTAATGTATTCTATATCACAAACTCTTCCATAAATATTTGATAAACTTTTTACTCCTTTTTCTTTATCAAGCACAAAATCTCTTTGTCTATAAACATAAAGAAGATTATTTTTTTCCAACAACTTGTTATACTCAATAATTGTCCTGTCGGAAATGCCAGATATATGTGAAAGATATTCAATTGATACGTTTCCAACAACTCTATTTTTATTTTCTCCATTATGAAGAAAAACTGTAATACTACTACTGATCGTACCCATTAACAAAATGAAATATCTTAATAGTAAAAAATTATTCACGTTTTCTATTTGAAAAATTTTTCTTACTTCTGAAAAAGTAATAGTAGTAAACTTCATATTTTTTGTATCAATCCATAACTTTGAACAATCTAATATATAATGTTTTTGCATTTCTTTCTCTTTTATAACAATATTACTATCTATTAGTTCATTTAAGCCGCATCTAATATAATCATTTATTCTACGTCTACCAGAAATTTGCCCAGTTAGATAAAATTCAATTTGTTGTTGTGTAATACATTGATGAAAAAATTGAGTAGGAATACATAGCACATGTAATACGCAATATACTGCAATTGAATAATTAGATAATTCTTTATCTGTAATCAATGATTCTGGTATAAACAAACTAATTTCATTTTTAATATTCTCTTTCTCGATATAGTCTTCCCTCCTTTCTAAAGTCAAAAAACACCTAAAATACATCAGGGTGAAAAAAACGTACAATTTTTGACATTACACTCCCATCATTTTGAAGATAAAATGACAAAAGTTGTACGTTTTTTTCAGTCAATACAATATTAATGTAATCAGTATTAATGAATATAAATTGCACTCCTAACGGAGTCCAAATCCGTATTGTATTTTTATGTGTTCTTATCTATATTGTTTATTCTCCGTTATTCATAATTTTTAATCTTACTTTTTTCTTTTAAAATCTTTTCCTTTTTCATATTTTTATATTTTAATCTAACTCTTGGTTCATATAAGCTGCATTTCTGACAGTAGCCTCTATGATCAGCAATTCTTCTTTTAGAGCAGTTTCCTTTACAAACATAATTTACACATGGTTCAATTCTGTATCTTGACATAAGCCTTCTCCTTTATATTGATTTTTGTAATTTAGACATAAGCCTTTATAATTTAATTGGTTACTTTGAGATGGTTGTTGTATATATTTATTCTCCTATTTGTTTTGGTTCTGTATCAAATAATGTCTTTCGTTTAAAATTTTTGATTTCTTCTTCAGTTTGAAGTCCATATTTTACAAGACTATTATCTATAAGTAGTTTTAGAGCATCTCTAAGTTTTGTATCATGCTCAATTGCATCCATAGGAAAACATTCATCTTTGCGTAAATGATTCTCATAACAATAATCTTCATGTAATTGGTTTATATCAATGTCATAAGTATCTTCTAATTCTTTATAAATAGAACAATATAGTTCATTTCTTGTACAATCAAAATATTTCATAAGCATCTTATATTTTGGTGCAATTTTCTTATACCAAGCTGAAGGATATCGTTTTTCTAAAAGATAACGATTTCTTTGTGTCTGTTTAAGTTCTTGAATGTCTTGTTGCATAGTATTCATGTTATTTGTAAGAACTGTAATTGCCTGAGTTATTGAAGATATTGCATCAGATATTGGTATTAAATCGATTTGTTTAGAAGAAACAAATTCATCTGTTCTATATTTCTCTACAATATCCCACACCCAATCCATAAAGAGATTGGCTTTCTTGCTATTTGACCATCTGCAAATTTCCATAACTCCACGCTCAGTATATAAGATTGTTTCGTATTCCTTTCCGTCAGTACTTAACAGTTTGTGAACTACTGAAAGCGGATCTAGTCTATCTTTGTGTCTTTTATGAATCATGCTTAATGTCACTGTTGGATTCTTGTATTCCAGTGCAGCTCCAATTTGTTCCCTAGTTAGTAAAATGTCGTCATTCATATTCCTATAAAAGTTGCATTGTAACTCTTCAAAGTTTTCTGTTGTGATTAATTTTAAATTTGTCATATTCAATTCCCATCCTCTTATATTTTTCATTTTTGTGTAGTGGAGATATTTATATATTCTCTTTTTACAAATAAAAAAAGACAAACGATATTACTCGTCTGTCTATTTATTCTCTATTTATATTCAGTTTTTTGAATTATTGAGATAACCAATTACTTTCTGGTTTCGCAATTAATCTAGCATTGTTATATGCCATATCTAATGTCAAACATGTATGTCCTTGATAAAAATTTCCTACTTTTGTTACAGCTAATGCTAGAGAAGGTGTTTCATCATCTTCTAAACACAATGGTAAAAGTAATTGTATTTTATTTTCATAATATTGCGGTATTGCCAATTTATAATTAGCAGAAACTCTTTTTTTCATCGTTTCTATAGAACCATTCAAATTATTCAA
>NFZD01006710.1_pt1 | contig 10306 bp, 5 predicted proteins | sample 1095381 | NCBI WGS metagenome assembly NFZD01 (sample SAMN03609891, study PRJNA323583) | gut metagenome | isolation source: feces | host: Rattus norvegicus | place: Denmark: Riget | collected 2013 | reverse complement strand
AAAGATTTGGCAACTATAAGATCTTTCGCTGTTCAATATAAAAGTTACTATTTAAGCGGTTATATGAAATATAGAGATGCTGGACAAAGTATTGAGTCTCCAGAAAAGCTTAGACAAGCAGCAAGAGACGCAAGAAAAGGCGAAATTTCAACAAACATTAAAGGAACTGGTAATTTACTTCGAATTATTCCATATAGCATGAAGTATGGCAATGACGACCCAACTAAAAAACAATCCGGCATCAGAATGCATTTATTCTTTGGAAAAGAAACTGGCGGAAAATACAATTTAGTGGTCAGAGGCAGCACTATATTCGGTTCTGATAACAATCCGATTTTAGATGCCCCATATTTTGCCACTGAACAAGAAGCGAGAGATTTTATCGCTAATATAGATCACAATCACATAAACACAAAAGTTACCATAGAGGATTGAAGATACGTGATCTCAGACCAAAGAATTGAAAACGGTTTGACAAGAGACACAAACGGCAATTACGTAAAAAACTACTATAATCCAAAGCTTGGCGACGCTAGAAAAGTGGACACGAATTGCGGCCCTGCATATATGCTAAATGACCGTGATCAATATTGGGATAAAATTTATAAAGATAGAGCGGCAAGAAAAGCTAAAGCGAAAGGGATTTAATTATGAATGAAGCTATTGAAAAACATAATGAATTAAATCAAAAATTGTTTGATGGCGATCATTTAAAGCCTGAAGTTAGAGAAAAAGCTGAAGAAATCATCAATGAATTCTTAAAGATTTTGGCCGAAGACGAAGTTAAGCTTATCGTCAGAGACGTTATTTTAACTGGGTCAAATGCCAGCTATAACTATACGAAAGACAGCGATGTCGACTTGCACATAATCGCCGAAACCAAATCTTTTGAAGAATCAGCTGAAGTATACGCGAAGCTATATAGAGCTTATGGAAGAATTTTTGGAAACAAATTTGAAATTTCATTCTACGGAATTCCTGTTGAAATCTACGTAGAAACCGAGTCTAACCCAGCCGTAAGCAACGGCGTTTATTCAGTCATGTTTGATAAATGAGTAAAAGAACCAAGCGCCATTTCAATTCCAGAAATTGACCAAAAAGCTATTAATAAAGCTGCTAAGCCTTGGATCGAAGAAGCCAAAGCATTGCTTAAAGAAGTCGATAATAACGTTGCCGATGGAGAAGAAGAAATCGACGACTATATCACTAGAATATATGAACTTCGTCAAAAAGGCATTTATAGCGCCGCCGGAAACGAATATTCGACCGAAAATCTCATCTTCAAAGAAGTCAGAAACGCCGGTTTATTAGACAAACTCAAAAAGCTTAGAAACACGATTATCTCTAAAAAGCTTTCATTGGAAGAAGGCATTAATTATTTGGACGACGACCACGAATTCAAAGATTATGGCACCACTGAAGTCGAAGGCAAGAATGTAATCGATACTCATAAAGCAAGTACATTCGCGACGCAAGATTTATTAGACGGAAGCACTGATGCTGCTTATGATAACGTTTGTTATACAATTATCGACTTAACGCCAACTCAATATTTTGAATTATGTGGCAAAGTTCAAGAAATGTCGCCAGAAGAAATAATTAAGTTCATAAGCCGCGATGAAAGACAAATTGCACATATTAAAGACGTCATTCTAAAATTCAATAAAAGATTGCCTCTTCCATATATCAGTTTCAGCTCAGTCTCTGAAGTTTCTGGGCAAGAAGGCAGACACAGAATGTATGCTCTCGGTGAAATGTTTGGCTGAGATGCCGAATTCCCTGTTATGGTCATTCAAGACGACTCTACTAAGAAAACTGTTGGTGAGCTCTTAAATGAATCGATTACAAAAGACTTCTATCTTACAGAAAAAGAAAGAAGAAACTATGTTAATATAATTAGTCGTCTAACGCATAACCAACCAGTTATTCAACAAAATGGCATCTTTCAAATTTATAACGTCAAAGAAGATGAATATCAACGCATTCTATCATTATTAAGACAACAAAACTGAATTGAATACGCAACTGCCACTGCTGGTAAATTTGATTTTAATAAGATATCGTATCAAGGCATGCCAAGCAGATTATACACAATTAGTGGCAAAATTAAAATTGCTTAGTTAATGACATAAAGATAAAGCCCTATTTAGGGCTTTTTATTTTATTTTTATTAAATATATTTGCTAAATTATACTGAGAAATGCTTCATTAAGGAGGCCGAGTATGACAAAAGAGCAAGCTAAACTTATTTATAAAGACGTTATCAATCAATTTGGCTACGTTAATAATCCAGCCAGCGTTGCTGCCGTTTATATTTTAAGAGACGGCAAGTTTTTAGACACTTGCGGCGGCTTTCCTAATCACCAACACGCCAATGTGGCACAATATATTTCTCAAACCTATAATATTAATGATATAAATGAATTAAATAATGGCAGCAATTTCATGCTAAATGCAGTCGGCGCTGTTAAAATCACATGCTGAGACCAAGGAAAAGGCATTAAGGGAATCTACTTGCCAAAAGCTCCGTTAAAAGCAGAGCAATATAGCGCTATCGAAGAATTCGTCGCGAGAGTAGCCAAGTACGTCACAGAAGAGTGGCCGCTTTGGGTTGCAACATATGATGAGAGACAACAAATTGAATATACTAAACCACATCAATTAGAAGAACGCATCATCGACGATATCGATTACTACTATTATTCAGGCAAATTAGAACTGACAGAAAGTTTGAGATTGCATGAAGATACTAGAACCATGCTGGTTTCTAAATCAAGAAATGCAGGAAGCTACATAGACCAATCTCGTGGTAAAAACAGATTTGAACGTAAAAAATTCTCTAAAATTGCTAAAACTGTCAAACAGTATAACCAAATTGATATGAATAAGTTCTTCAAAGATGATATCTTAGAGATTAAAGTGCCGGTTCAAGGCGAAACGGACCAATATACTGTTTCAATAAGAATTGCTGGTGTTGTCAATGAAATTGCTAAAAATATTAAAAATAATAAAAATAAATTTGAATATCGCACGGTCATTCAATCGATTACTAAAGTTTTCAACACCGGAAACGTCTACGTAAAATGTAATTGCGACGATTACAAATTTCGCCTGGCACACTGAAACATTGTAAATAATGTCTCTTTTGACGATAGCGCGAGCGACCCAGGACCTGGTAAGGGAATTAGAAACCCAAACGATGATAAAGGGCGCGGATGCAAGCATATTTTATTGGTGCTCGCTAACGGGTCATGACTTATGAAAGTTGCTTCTGTTATTAATAATTATGTACATTATGCAGAAGAACATCTACAAAAAGCGTTCTTAAAAGTCATCTTCCCAAAATTATACGGAATATCAGCCGATGAAATGGTAGAGCAAGATTTAATTGACACTGACGACTATTTAGATTCGTCAGTCGGCTTAATCGATGCTATTAATGAGTATGGCAGAAAACGTGGCCAATACCAAAAAGGCTCTAACAAAAACCCGATCGCCGGTATAGGGGGTCGTACTAAAAATAAAGACAAGCCTGATGAAGAAAATCATGAAAAAGAAGAAAAATAATATAATATTAAAAAAATATCGTATTATATATTATATAATTATAATATGAAAAGATTCAGGAGGTTATTATGTCAGATACTAAAATGTCAAGTATTAATTTGTCTGTATTAGACAGCTTATCTCCAGAAGAGCGAAAATTAGCTCTTGAAATGCTCAAGGAGATAGCAGACACAGGCAAATCAGAGCTTCTTGAAAAAATGAAATACGGAGATTTCGAAGAAATCCCAGTAGACATTCATACGTTTCTTCATGATAAAAGATATCTTGGAAATGGTTTATATGATCAAGATGGAAGATTCACGTTATTCCCATACTGAGAGGAAACGTTGAAAAAGATCTTTCCTGATAACATAACCACTGCTTACAATACGTTGATATTGACGGGGTGCTTAGCTTATGATACAGAGATTCCATTACTAAATGGTAAAAATGCTAAAATTGGTGATTTAGCTAAACAAGGTGATTTAGACGAATATGTTTATTCGTATGATGTAGAAACAGATTCATATGTTCCAGGTCATCTTGTAGCTGCCTTTTCAACAGGTAAGAAGCCTATTTACAATATCACATTAGATAATGGCACAGTAATTAAAGCTACCGCAAACCATCAATTTATGACTAGAGATAAACATTGAAAATCTATAGATACTGGTTTAGCAGCTGGCGATAGTATGATGCCATTTAATAGAAAATATGGTAGCATTGCAAATCGTGCTGGTTATGAAATTATTGAAAATCCAAATAAAGATGGTACAACAACAGATATATTTACGCACAGGCTTGTAATGAGTTGAAAGCATGGTGAATATAAAGGTGTTGTGCATCATGCAGATTTTAATAAAAATAATAACGATCCAAGAAATTTAATTTTAACGGATTGAATAACACATAAAATGTATCATGCAAAACGTGGCGGTGATAGATGACGTGAATTTAATAAAAAAAGAGCTAATAAAGAAATTTCACCGGAACTAGAACAACGACTTAAAGATGGTGCATTAAAAGGCCGCTTAAATAGATGGGCGAAAGAAGAAGAGCATCAAAAAATGTCTAATCTAACAGCAAATCGAATGAATAATGGATTTGCTAAAGAAATGGCCTATACTGTGTGAAATGGTAAAAATGCAGATATAAATAGACAACGTAATTCCGCCATTATTACAACAGCAAATAAAGATAAAAATAAAATTAACCAATATCAAATTTCAAAAGCAATTAAGATTAGTAATATTGCCTTAGTTGAGTTTGGCGAGTTAACTGAAGAAACATATGAAAAAACAAAAAAGCTTCACAATATGAGGAACGGTTATCCAAGCTTTAAGTCAATCTTAAAAAGAATTACTTTTGAAGAACTTCTTAGTCAAGCGCAAACATATAACCACAAGATTATTAAAATTGAGTATGCTGGTGAAGAAGAAGTATATGATTTAACAGTTGATAAATATCATAACTTTGCAATAAATAATGGAATCATCGCCCATAACTCTATCGGTATAGGTAAATCAACATGCGCCGTTGTATGCCAATTATACATGTTATATAGATTGTTATGTCTTAAGGACCCATATCTGTATTATGGTATGCAACCAATCGATAAAATCACGATTTCATTGATGAACATCACCATTGAAAACGCGAAAGGCGTCGCTCTCGATAAACTAAATCAATTGATATTATCTAGCGATTGATTTATGAGCCACGGCGAAATGCACGGAACCACTAACATGATATTCGTGCCAGATAAACACATCGAATTTGTTTGTGCTTCATCAAACAACCAAATCATAGGTCGTGCGTTGTTCTGCTTAGACGGTGACACAGAAATAGTTACCTCTGATGGCATTGAAAAAATTAAAAATTTAGTAGATAAGCCAATTAGAGTAGTTTCTGTAGATGATGCTGGACAAAAGATATTGAGTGATACTTGTACTGTTAAACCAACTATTAAAACAGAAGAAGAATATGAAATCGAACTTGAAGATGGTACTGTCATTAAATGTACACCAAATCACAGACTTAGATTAAAAGACGGTAGCTACAAAGAAGCACAATATCTAACAGAAAATGATGAGCTTATGGATATTCAAGTAACATATAATGAGTTTATAAATAATATTATTAAAACGCGAGGCCAATGAGGCATTAAAAAAGGTGAATATAAAGAAGTGCATCATATAATACCAAAATGTATGGGTGGCTTGCCAAATAATAAGACTTTATCATATGCTGAAAAAAATTCACATCATAAAAATTTAATATGGCTAACTGCTGAAGAACATTATATTGCTCATAAGTTATTATATTTAGAACATCCAGATAATTACGGTTTATTTGCAGCCTGACGCCATATATCTAGAAATGGGCAGCTAAAAAAAGAAGATTATGATTTGCTAAAAAATTATAATCATAAGCTGCCAGATCGAATTTTAAACGAAATTGAAAAGAATGGTGAATTTAGGTATAAAAAAGTACAAACATACTGCAAAAAAACGAACAGAAACACTGATAAATATAAAAAAGAAATGCAAAGACGAAAAGCTTGTGGAATAGGCAGCTTATCTGGTGCTAAAAATGGTATGTATAAAAATGGCTATAAAATTGCTAATGGCAATAATGGTCATGCCAGCATTAGATATTTCTATTTAGATAAAACATTTGAAAGCAGAAAAGAATTACTAGAGTATCTATGGTCTAATAATATTAAAATAACATCTTCTGCTATACGAAAGATCGTGCATAATACTGGCACATTGCGCGTATATAATATGTATAAAGATGTATTTGATAACTTAAAGTGGGAGTTTAAAGATGAAAATTAAACGTATAACAAAATTAATCGGTCCACCGAAACAGTACTATGATGTAATAGAAGCTGCCCCATATAATAATTTTTTAATAAAAACAAATAGTAGCTATATAGTATCACATAATTGTAACTTCTCGGATAAATAAGTTGATCCGGTTTCTAGGCAACTAGATTCATAAAAACTGAGCAAAATCGGTAGAGGCTGTAAAATGCTGGTACCGAGGTAATTAATTAGATTGCGATAAGGCTAATTAACACCGTAACGCGTAGAAAGTGAATAAATATAATCTTTCCAAGAGTGCTCGGAATCCCACTGGGATTAAAATGTACGCTGAACTTATATGAAAATATAAGAAGTTAAGATAAAAAGCTTAACGATAACATAATTGGAAGTTAACTTCGATGCAAGAAGTGCGAATGTCGAAAGACAAAAAGCCAGATTAAAGCAAATCATCTCTCAGGTAGACGCTCGTATGGCTTCCCGTTTCCTTCGTGGAGATTTCTTGCCTACCTTGAATATTATCGCTTCTTCTAAAGCTTCAGACCAATCGTTCTTAGACGATTATATCGAGACTAAGCGAAGAGGTGAATCAAAAACAACATTGATTATCGACGAGCCTCAATGGGTCGTTGACAGCAGAAAGCAAACCGGCAAATGGTTTAAAGTAGCAGTAGGCGATAGATACCTCCCAAATGAGTTGATTCCAGAAGGCGTTGACGCAGAAACCTATAGAGCAAAAGGCTATACGCGAATTATTGACGTACCATCTGGTTATTTAGAAAAATTCAAAGACAATATTGAATTGGCGTTAACGGATATCGCCGGTATATCAACTGCATCCGCGACTAAATATATTTCAGGTATTTCTTGGAACGCTATTAAAGCAGACTATGAAAACCCATTTATAAAAGAGATCATCGAGGTTGGAAATAGCCCAGACGATCACGCTCAATACGCAAACTTCTTTGATTTAAGCAAAGTTCCGAGCGAATGAAAATCAAGACCGATGTGGATACATCTCGATATGTCGTCAGGTTCGCTAGGAAAAGGCGACAAGACCGGTATCGCAGGCGTTTGGATTAAGGGCAAGCGTCCTTCTGTTGAAGGTGAAGATATCACAAGAGAAATGTATTATAGAGTCGCATTCTCAGTATCTATCAAAGCCCCAAAAGGTTTCTCGATCAGCTTTATAAAACATAGAAACTTCATTAGATGGCTTAGAGATCAAGGCTTTGCAATCAAAGGCATTTCATGCTTTACTGGTGATACGCTTATAGCAACTCCAGAAGGTAATCGCATGATAAAAGATATTAAAATAGGTGATAAAGTATTTGCATATGATGATAATAAACATTGCTTGGTAGAAAAAGAAGTTTACAATGTTATAGAGCATGAACCACGCTCTGAATTCATAAAAGTTTGGTTTACAGATGAAGACTTCATAGAGTGCACACCAGAACACCTAATAAAAACAGCAAATGGTTATAAAAAAGCAATTGATTTAACAAAAGACGATTTAATTGAAGTAGATGATTATATCTACTATCGTCATAAATTATTAGCAACTGGGTATTTTGTTGAAAACGAAGCTTTAGATCAATATATTAAATTAATAGTTGAAGCTAAAAATAATGTAGGTGAAGCTGCTTATTCTGAAAGGCATCACATAATTCCAAAGGTTGTCTATAAAACTTTAAAGTTACCAATAAATAATAAGAAGATTAATTTAGTGCAATTATCCTTCTTAGACCACATAAAAGCCCATTATTTACTTTCTAAATGCATGATCTCATCATTAGGCGAACAAATGCAATTCGCTGTTGCTAGAATGCTTGGAAGTGTTGATAGCAAGGTGTCAATGGAAGAACAGTTGACTAATGAACCATTGATAGCTGAATTACTTGCTAATAAACAAACATTTATCAAAAAATTATATAACAATTCATACGCCAAAGGAAATCATCCAAAATCTAAGTTTAAAGCGGGGCATGTATCTTGAAATACAGGATTAAATTATTTTTTACAATATTCTGATGAAGAACGTAAGCGATTCGCTCATAAAAATACATATTACTGATGTACAAATGGTAAAATTAATAAGCTTATAAAAACAGATGAATCTTTACCAGAAGGTTTTTATAAAGGCAGATATATCAGTGAAGAAATTAAGTCAAAAATTTCAGCTGGTGTTATTGCACGAGGCGCACATGCTAAACCAAGAAGTGGGTGGCGTTATTATACCGATGGTAAAATTAATATTCAATTAGCAGATGATATTGATCCACCAGTTGGCTTCAGACCTGGAAAAACAAATCATGTACAAATCCATGCTTCCTTCTTAGACTCAGACAAAGCAAAAAGTATAGATATAAATGCTTATAAGAAGTATTATATGGAGCACTCGATGCTTGATACTATAAAAGTATTTGGAATTTCTAGAGCTAATCATAAGACATTGTGCAAGGCGTTCAATATCAAAAAACCACGCACTAAATATTATAAGGAGGTCACTAAATAAGCTATGTTGTGTAAACTTGTAAAAAAAGAACATGTACATAAAACAGCAGAGCCTGTTTATGACCTTTCTGTAACCAACTTGCATAATTTTGTGCTTAGCAATGGTGCTGTTGTACATAATTGCGATACATGAGGCGGACCGCAAATGCAACAAGAACTAAAGGCAGACGGCTTTGAAGTTAAAACTGTTTCTGTCGACCGCGTTGACAGCAAAACTCATCAACAAAATCAATATGCGTATTTTAAGACGACGATGACTGACATGCGTCTCGACGTCTACAAAAAATGCGACTTCTTGACGGAAGAAGTTCTTGGACTCGAAAGACTATCAGATGGGCACATCGAGCACCCTGACGCCGGTAAATCTGGTTCTAAGGACCAAATTGATGCTGTCGTCGGCGCATTGTGAAATGCATCTCAAAACGCTGAAGAATATGCCTACAACTATGGAGACAATATCAATGCCGCATTAGATGTAAGCTTAAACAATGTATCTGAAAAAGATAAACAACAATTAGTCGTTGACTACCAAGAAGAATTGAAGAAAATATACTTTGATACTTATAAAGAACTTGATGAAGTTGATTTAGAAAAGAAACGCAAACAAAAAGAAGACTATGAGTATCTAAAAGATATATCTGACGGAATATTTTATTTCGGCTAAAAATAGAATATAAGACAATTAAATAAGGAGACTAAAATATGGCTGAAACCAAATCTAAAAAAACAAGTAGGTCAAAAAGTTCCCTGATAGGCAATCAGGCAAAACCAGTGGTACTGGATTCCACAACCAAATTAGATATCGATACCAATAAAGTATTGATTGACAACATCATTGAAGCTGGTTTACAAAGCAAACTTGACATTTCTGCTATTGATAGATTTACATCTATATCGAATGCAAGAGACCAAGTTTATCAATTAATCGACACTATGTGTAACGACTCCGCTGTTTCTGCAATCGTTAGAACGTATACTGACGACGTTTGTGAAATGGCTGACAATGGGCATATCGTATGATGCGAGTCATCAGACCCAAATATCAGCAGATTCGTCAACTATTTATTAAATATTATGAACGTTGACAAGCAAATCGGCAAATGAGTTTATTGCTTAATCAAATACGGCGATGTTTATTTAAGGCTCTATCGCGAATCAGACTACCACGATGTTCTATTTAACAAAGTTGATAGAACTAAACAAGCGTTAAATGAAGCTATCAATCTATCAATTCATAACACCAATGACAATTATAGCTACTACATTGAAATGGTGCCAGATCCAAGTACTATGTTCGAATTAACAAGACATGGACAAACATTTGGTTATATTGAAACACCAAATAAGCCAAATAACTTCGATACGACTTCATATGTCGGCGGAACAACCGGCATGATGTCTGGAAACAGCAACGG
>NFZD01016448.1_pt1 | contig 10348 bp, 20 predicted proteins | sample 1095381 | NCBI WGS metagenome assembly NFZD01 (sample SAMN03609891, study PRJNA323583) | gut metagenome | isolation source: feces | host: Rattus norvegicus | place: Denmark: Riget | collected 2013 | reverse complement strand
AGAAAGAGGTAATAAATATGGAACAGTATTTACAAGATAGTTACGATATAACAAATGAAAACAAAAGAGAAATACTTGAAAGTGTACTTGCTTATTATTTTTGTAGTTGGCAAGTATTGAGAGATACTTTAATATGTAGTAATGTAAATATTGAGGATTTTCTCAAAAGTATAGACAACTGTAGGACTACAGGTGAAATAAAAGAAATTGTGAATAAGTATATTTAATATATGTACTTGACAAGTAGTACATGTTTTTATATAATACTTATAAGAAATGTATTAGTGTTAGTTAAATAGTGAGGGTTAAAAGTATGACTACAACAAAAGAATTATTTGCAAGCGGTTTAAACTATATCTTACGAGATATAGCAGATGAAAAAGAAACACTTGAAAATGGTGTTAAGTATTTAAAATTAGTAGAGCAAAAAATGACTTCTGCAAATAGAGAAAAGAATATTAAGTTACTTAACAAGATACATCAGGAATTATCTATAATAAAAGAGAATATTAAGAAACATGAAAAAGAGTTCAAATTTTATGTTAAGTATTTTGGATACACTGAACAGGATTTAAAAGATTTAAATATTCACCCTGCAACAGATGAGGAAATAGAGAGAGATTATCAGAGAGATTTAAAAGAAATGGGTTATGATAAAGAGCAGGGTAAAGGTAAATATACAAAAGAACAGCATGACGCACTTGTTCAGAAAGTACAAGAGTTTAACTTGTTAAATGATTTGCCTGTAGTAAGTTTTTAAGGCTTGATATTGTAATATTAAAGTAAAGCAACATGTTATTTTAACATGTTGCTTTTTGCTAGTTCACTTTTTAAATTAAGTTGTCAGATACTATTATATCACAATGTTTTTATTTGTCAATACCTTTATTACTTATTTGTTAAGAAAGATTAAATATTAAGATTTGTAACAATAATTAAATATAATAGTTGACATTTTATTTATTATATGTTATACTATAAATATAAAGCAAAGTTAATAAAGAGGTAAATAACTTATGGCAATACTTAAAGAAGTAAAAGAAAAGGAATTATACAGAGTAGAGTATAATGTACCTATTAAAATGAAAGAGCAATTAGACTTACTGATTGAGGATAAGATAGGCGGTGATTATAGAGCATGCCTTTTAGATGATACAGGGGAAGAAACAGACGGGTATATAAAAGGGTATGTAGAACTTGAGTTTTCTTCTGATTACCCTTATAATGAAAGTTTTTTAAAAGAAGTAGTACAAGATTTTGATGATTTAGAAAATGAAGTTATTGCATATGTTGTACTTAACCCTGATACTGATACAGATATAGTTGAAGAAGATACTTGCACTAATAATTGTAAGAACTGTAAGAAACTTATTAGTAATAATTTTACAGATAAGAATATGCTATGTAGGTGTTCAGACTGTTATGCACTAATAGAAAAAGATAATACATGGTATTGTGATGTATATAATACTGAATGTAGTAATGTAGATAATTGTAAAGAATGGGAGTAAACAGAATATGAAAAGATACACAGTAGATTTATACAATAAGGACGCAGATACATATACAACAGTATATGAAACAAACAGTGTAACAAAAGCACAAGCAGTAAGAGAAGTATTACAAGAGTTATGCAGAAAAGATTTAATAATAGATAGAACCTCTGTACATACAGAACCTTTTGACTGGGCAGAATGTTACGACCATAAAGAAGAAAGGAAATTCTAATGAGCAAAATTATAATTGAAATTGATGATAGTAATAAAGATAGATATAATGAAGTATTATCAGAAATAACAGCAATACTTGAATATAATAATATTGAGTATGATTTAAATAGTACAGGTAAGAATGAGCATATTAAGATTAGTTGACATATATTAGAAAACATGTTATATTAGAAATTCTAATATATTAGAAAACATGTTATATTAGAAATTCTAATATATTAGAAAACATGTTATATTAGAAATTCTAATATATTAGAAAACATGTTATATTAGAAATTCTAATATATTAGAAAACATGTTATATTAGAAATTCTAATATATTAGAAAACATGTTATATTAGAAATTCTAATAGAAAGGATATAAAAAATGTCAGGACTAACAAAATCAATTTACATACCTGAAACAATGTTAAATAAAATAACTACAGAAAATACAATAACTAATAAGAGAATACTAGACCTTATAAATAAAGGGTTATTATATGAGGAACAGGCAAACCCTAAATATATAGTAGAAAGTACTTTCAATTCCCTAAGAGAATTACTAAGATTAAGAGATAATAAAGAAATAAGTATTAAACTAGTAAAGAAGTAACTAAATATGTTACTTCTTTTTAAATACCCCGCAAACTCAATAAAATCGTTTTAAATTATCCTTCTCCCGAAGGATAATTTAAAATTAAAAATCAGAAAATGAAATTAAGAAAATAGATACTATTATATCACATAATCAAATTTTGTCAACCCCTAATTACTAATTGTTACATTACTTAATATATAAGTAATAATTAGTTGACATTTTACCTTTTATATGTTATACTAATAGTATAAAGCAAAAACAGAAAGAGGTAACTATGAAAAATGTCAGATGTATTCTTGATAAAGTAATTCAAAATAACTATAATAAAAAAGTTATAGTTATAAATAAACTACTTACCCTTAATAGTGAAGAATACAAAACTATATTAGATACTCTCTATAAATATACACTATCTGATAAAGTAGTAATTAACTACACTGAATTTAAATATACTACTAAAATAGGTAATGAAAGAGCAAAAATAAAATTCTTTATTACCCTTAATGGTAGAATTATAAATATATCTCATATAGTATTCTTAATATATAAAAAGTTTATCCCGTGTATTAAACTTAATATTAAACATAACTATATAATAGGGGATAGCATTACAGCACTTGAACTCTATGCAAGAATTGCTAACCATATTGTATATTTAAGAAAACAACATAAAAACTATAACTCTAATATTGCACTATATAAAATTGAAAAATATTAAAATACACTCAAACTCAATAAAATCGTTTTTAAATTATCTATCACCGATAGATAATTTAAAAATTGAAATCAGGAAATGAAATTAGTGAGAATAATAATTATAAAAGAAGTAGTTGACAAATAGGTTGTAATATGGTATAATAGTATCTTTTTAAAAATTTGTAGGGAAGTCGGCGGTTTTTATCTAGGCAGTGCAAATTTTAAACAATTTTATTCCTTATAAGTATATTACAACTTCTAACATATTACAACTTCTAACATATTACAACTTCTAACATATTACAACTTCTAACCAATTAAAAACATTCAACCTAAGCCCACTAGCAAGCCCGTGAACAAGACTTTACAATTTACCCTACCCTCTTTATACCCTAAAATAGCACTATTCCTATCAAAACCGCTCATAGCAAGGGTTTCCACCTATTTATTAAGAAATGTAACACAAAATACAATAAAACAGTTGACATTTTACCTTTTATATGATATACTAATAGTATAAAGCAAAGGTAAAGAGGTAAATAATTTTATGGTACTAACAGCAGACGATATTAAAACTTTCGGATTTGAAAGTATTAAAGCACACTTAAAAGAAATTACATCTAGTACTAATTATTTTGTACTTAAAGAAAACAATACTATAAGTATATGCTTTAAGACAAGTAAATATTTATTCCCTATAGATAAACAATATAACAGAAATTACACTATAATTAAGCATATTTATGCTACTGAATATGAGTTTAAAATGTTATTACACAGTCTTATTTTATGTAAACAGTTAAAGCATTTAAAAGAGAATAATATGCCTTTACATACTTTTATTAGTGAAGTTATCTCATGGGTTAGTATGTGTATAAGTATGTTAGCATATTACAGAAGTGAAAAACATTTTACATCAAGAGAATTATATAATTTACCTTACAATATTAAAGAGGAAATATATAATTATATCAAAGAGAATATTCAAAAAGTTAAAAGAGGAGTAGGTACAGACAGTGAGGGAAATACTTATAACTCTGTAACTCTTACAGAAGTAAATTAGTTAAATAAAGAGGTAATAATTAGAAATGATAACATGTAAAAGAACTTTTTTATATAAGTTTAATTTAAAAGAAACAGATACAATTCCTAACTGGATAGGTGTTGCAAAGTTATGTGAACATGCGGAGCAATGTCCTCAATTAAAGTATTTAAGTAAATCTCAATTAGACTTATTTAAAGCATTACAGAGTTGTGATTTAAACAAAGTTTTAAGTTTTGACTGGGTTTTAATATATAATTCTCTTAAAACTTTTGAAACTTTAGGTTTAATTACATACCCTGAAGAAATTGTATCATCTGTACAATTAAGTAAATATACAATAAAACAATTAGAAAAAAGAACTTGTAATTGTAAATTAGTTAGTTAAGTTTTATTAAATAATTATTTAATAAATAGTTGACAAAATAAATGTTTTATGTTATAATAAACATATAAAGCAAAGTTAAATGAAAGAGGTAAAATAATATTATCATGAAAACTGAAACAATACTTAAAAATAAAGAACTCTTACAGAACTTTCAGAATAAGCAGAAAGATAAAAAGTTATCTGATTTATTATCTGAAAACACTAAATTAAAAGAGCATATTAAAAAATATTCTTACCATTTACAATGTACTTACTTATGTGATTATTATAGTCGTAACTTTAATAGTAGTTTTATACCTATGAGGAAGTGTGATGATTTTATATGTACTGGTATAGATATAAGTAAAAGTTATAATACTTATTTAAACCATTATTACTACTCAAAAACAGGTATTGAGCATTTTATGAGAGATTACCATATTTTTATAAATCATGTAAATCAATATCATAGCGGTATATTATCTAATTCACCTATTTATATAGTAGTATTCTTTATAAGTAGAAAAGAAGATAAAATTGAAGTAATTAAATCTTTAAATAATCTATTACATAATAACAACCTTAAAGTTATTATTGATGTTTATTATGAAGATGAAGAACCATGTACTAAATTCAATAATTAAATAAGAGGTTTATTTATTATGTATAATACACTAATTAAAATACGGAAGAATTTATCAGAACTAAAAACAGTACAGTTATGTAATAATCTTGTTGAAAAAATGCTAGATAAAATTAAAGATGATGTGAGGAATGGGAAAGTTAAGTATGAAAATTACCCTTTCTTATTGAAACAGTATGAAGATGAGTTATTTTCAAAGTATCCTTTATATTTAAAATACTATACTTGTAATCTACTTATAAATCAATATACTATAGGTATTGAAATACAAAAAGAGGTTTCTTCTTTTATTAAAAATAACCTAAAATATTGTTAAGAAATATTAAGTAATTATAACACATGTAGTTGACAAATTCAATTACATGTGTTATACTATAAGTATAAAGCAAATAAAAACAGAAAGAGGTAAATAAATTATGTCAAAAGAACTAAAAGAAAAATATGTTGCACTGAAAATTCAACAAGAGGGTGAAAAATGGGGCAAATATTACAAGACTGAAACTGATGATGTTTTTCAGTTAGGTGAGTTTTTATTCCCATTAGATAAACCTAGAATAAAAAAATCTTTTTGTTTTGGCTATGGTATGTATTTACAAAGTACTGATGAAGAACATGAAAGAGCAAATGACATGGCTGTTAAGGCTGAAACTGATATGAATTATTTTATGTCAGAAAATCTTGAAGAAATAAACAGTAAAATAAATAACGTAAAATACTTCTTAACAGATAATTATGAAGAACATGAAAAAATGATAAGAGAAGATAAAGTACCTTATGGTATATTTAATTATACTCCATGTATCACTCATAATTATAGTAACTCACCTTATCAAGTAGGGTTAAGTTTTATCAAAAGTGAAGATGTAGAGCATTATAACTATATCGTAAGAAAAGCAACTAAACAGGATTTAGAAATAATTCTTGCAGAATATGAAAAGCAAAAACAACGGTTTATTAAAAGGTTGAATACATACCTTAAAAAATATGGTTTATCAAAAGTACACTCATGGACATACCTAGTAGATTAAAAGGGGTAAATTATGGTAAATGAAAAGGTTTTAATGGAACAAAAGAAAATGATATTAAATGCTTTCTTATTTGATATTGCACCTGAATTTTCTGAAAAATATTGCAATGCAAGTGAAGAAGAAAGACGGGCAATGCGAGAAACTAATAACGAATTTTTAACTAAAGTTAGAGGTGGCACTAGAAAATAAAATAGTTGACAAAACATAAATTATATGTTATAATAAACATGTAAAGCAAATGAAAAACAGAAAGAGGTAATAAAATTATGGAATTAGTACAAAATTATCTTATACTTTCATACATAGCAGTATTAGTACTTATAGTAGGTGATTACTGTACTACTAATGAATATAACTGGAAAAATCGAGTAGGACTTTTAATAATTGCACCTATTTTTGGAATTTATTTTATTCCCGCATTACTTATGGCTATAACGAGTACAGTATTTGAGTTTTTATTCGGTAATTTAGATAGGAGTTAAAATTATGGCAGAATGCTACAGACATGATATAAATAATGAGTACTATGCAGTTGTGTTTTTAGAACACAAAACAGGTAAAATAAGAATAACGAGGAATATAGGAACAGTTGAAAGCATTACGGATTACTGGAATAATAATGAAGTACCTAATTTTTCTATTCTTGAATTAAAACCAATTAAAAATGTATCGGCATTACTGTATTTTGACTATTGGAATAAATTACCTAAACGAGCAATAACTAAAGAGCAGAAACAAAAGAAATTTGACTTTTATAAGTATGTTTTAGGAGCAGATTTATCTGATAAATACAGGGGTGTTAGCACACTTCAAGAAGTTAAAGATAATAAAGAATATCCTAATATTATAACATATAATAAATAGTTGACAAAATAAAAATTATGTGTTATAATAAAAGTATAAAGCGAAAGTTAAAAATTAAACAGAAAGAGGTAAAAATTATGGAAAATCTAATACCAAATATTGATGAAACTTTTGACGGTGTAAAATATGCCTACGAAAAAGAAGGCATATATGATACAAAATACATTGCTAGTTGTATTGAGCATGGGGAAGAATTTTGTTCAGAATTTTTCGCACCTAGCACTTATACCGCTAACCAATTAAAAAGCATAGGACAAGAAATTGCTGTGGTTTATGGTGGTGAATGTATTAGTGTTGAAAAGGTTTGTTAAGAAATATTACAATAATCAACCTAAATAGTTGACAAAATAGAAATTATATGTTATACTATAAGTATAAAGCAAATAAAAACAGAAAGAGGTAAAAGTTATGGCAACAGTCCACAAAACAGTATCAATAGAAATTGACGCAGAAATATTTTTTGATGAAATTTCAGATAGTCATACATCATGGAGTTTTGATAAATTTGACTTAAATGAAGAAGATTACCCTAGAACTTATGAGTATCTTCGTAAATATGAAAGTGGCTCACTAGAGATGTTACAAAAAGGGGAAATCGACTTTCTTGAAGTTTATAGAGATACTTTCTAATGGTATCTCTATTAAGGGAAAAATAGTACAATATTTATATAAGGAATAATAAAAATGAGTGAAAATAAAAAATTAAGAGTATGGCATAATATTAACGGTGTTATACAAACTACTATTAAAGTAAATTCTGTAGAACAGGCTATGAAAGTTATAAATCAATTAACAGAAGAAGATTTAAATAATCCTGCTGTAGAGTTTAATGCGTTCGGATTAGAAGAATATGATGAAGAATTTGCAAAACTTGAGCCTGAAAGCGATGGCTGGTGCGAATACTATGACAATGACGGCAATGATATTCTTGAAATTATGGATAATCTTGCAGAAGAATAATTATTAAGAAATATTAAGTAAATTCTTTAAAATAGTTGACATTTATTTTAATTTGTGTTATAATAAACATGTAAAGCAAAGGTAAATGAAAACAGAAAGAGGTAAAATTATGGAAACACTTAGAAATAGATTTTTAGGAAGTAGTTATATACTGGACGATAAACTTGTAGATAGTATTACTTTCTTTAATAAAGACGGAATTTTAATTACTGAACAAAGAGGTTGTTTAACTCGTACAAATTTAGGCGGTTCTGTTTCTTCTTTAAGTGTACTTAATATTTTGAGATGTGTAGGTTTTCGTAGTGAAGAAAAAAGACAAAAGTTTATTGAAAAACAGATAAATAAAGATGAGCCTGTGAATTTTGCAATTCATAAAGGTGGTAAAAATGGAATGTTTGACTTGTTTTTATATGTTGATAATGAATATATAAAAATGTTAGCATACTCTGACTATGACCAACCAAGTGTTCATGAAGCAACTTTAACTAAAGAAATAATGAAAATGAGAAAGTGTGCTTTTAAAATATGTAATGAAAGTGTGGAAGTTACTCAATATATGGGAGTTGTTCCTGTTGATACTTCTGAAATACAAAAACAAGCATTGGAATTATTTGATAAAATATATGAAGTTGCTTATATTCAAAAAGATAGATTTTTTGAAATATTTAACTTATGTGAAATAAAGTTAAGAGATAAACCATTATTATAGTTGACAAAATAGAAATTATATGTTATACTATAAATATAAAGCAAAGTGTTACAGTTAAAAACAGAAAGAGGTAAAAGTTATGCCAAATTACATAACAAATCAAATTAAAGCAGAAAATTTTGAACTATTAAAAGAAAAATTTACAAGAACATATACAAAAGAAGAACTAAACGAAGACTACGCAAATCCTAGATTTACAGAAGATGAACAAAGAGTTGACTTTAACTTAATAGTACCAGTATCAGACGACTTAGAGATTACAAGCGGTAGCAGGTCTTATATTACTCCTGATAATTGGGGTAAAGTTGATAAACTTTCACTTCAAACAACTTTAATTGACCCAATATTTAATGAACATTATAATGATACAATTACTCAAAAAGAGTTTATTGAAAAAGTACTTATTCATCTACCTATGCACTATTCAAACTTTAAAAGAGTTTACGGAATAGATGTTTATAATACAGCAGAAAAACAGGTTTTAGAAGAATTGAAAACTGTTATAGCAGGGTATTTTAACTTAAAAAGATATGGTTATGTTGACTGGTATAGTGGTTGCGTTGCATTGTGGGGTACAAAATGGAATGCTATTGATAGTGTTATAGATGAAGAAAATAAAATTATTTCTTTTGATACAGCATGGTCATGTCCATTCCCAGTACTTAAAGAATTGAGCAAAACTACTCCTATTTTGGTTGCTTATGCAGATGAGGATTTAGGACAGAATTATGGAATTATCCTTATTGAGGACGGCGAAGTAACTGATGTTATTGAAAACTCAGATGAAGAAGATATGGGTGTTGCAATGGCTATTAAAGGATATTCTGAGGAAGATGTAGCAGAGCATTTTTCAGAAATGAATTATACAGATGAAGAAATACAAAAATATTGGAATACAACAAGAGAAAAGTTAATTTCTGAAAGTCTTTCATCTCATGAAATTACAACGAAATTTTTAAAAGAATTTAGTTTTTAAATATAATTATTCCTTTCTGTTTTTATGATACTAGAAGTGTTAAGACAACTTAACACTTTTTCTTTAATATAGTTGACAAATAATTAAAAGTATGTTATAATAAAAGTATAAAGCAAAGGAAAATACTAAATTATAGGAGTAATTAAAATGTCAGAACCACTTCAAATTATCAGAAAAATAGCACATAAAATTACAGATTTAAGACAAGGATATACTACAAATTTCGAGGACTACGCAAATACTTGTGTAGAAGATGAAACTTATGAAGTTGACACGCATAATATAATAACTGCATGTAATATTTCTATCGCAGATTGTCAGTTTATTGTTTCCAAAACAGTTGAACGAGATACTTTTGAAATATACGCAGACGACCAAGAAACAGGTGAATATGCAAGAATTGTGGTAAATAGTAGTGGTAATATAGATACAATTTATAAATTTATTGAGAATGCAGAACTCAATATTAAGTTTTATGGTGTAAAATTAAGTTCAATAGGTAAATTTTATAAACCTAATAATGAAAGTAAAGTAAATCAACTAAGCAATATTGATAAAGAAAGTTTATGGTATTTATTATTGCTATTAGAAAAAAGACATATTTTAAAGTTATCTACAGATGAGAATGTTATAGATAAACTTTCTGATGTCTTAATAGAATGGAATTGTACAAAGATATAATTATTAAGAAATATTAAAATAATTTATATAAAATAGTTGACAAAATAAATATTTTATGTTATAATAAATATA
>NFZD01002845.1_pt1 | contig 10354 bp, 3 predicted proteins | sample 1095381 | NCBI WGS metagenome assembly NFZD01 (sample SAMN03609891, study PRJNA323583) | gut metagenome | isolation source: feces | host: Rattus norvegicus | place: Denmark: Riget | collected 2013 | reverse complement strand
CTTTGCGAGATAGAAGGTTATTATTTGCCCAAATCCACTTATTGCCGAATAGGAAAAATACAGTATCGTTTTGCGTCGTCCAATGGTTAAGGCCGTCATAGAATGTAGGGTTATTCAGGAATCCCTTGTCCTGCATGAAGTCATTGCGCACGCCCTCAATGGAAGACTGAATCAAGCCCTCTATAATCCCGAACTTCGTCTTAATATCCTCACCTGTGGAGAGCAGGAACGTGCCCCGCAGGTAAGCGTTATCGGCGTATAGGCCATCTCCGTGAGGCTGGTTATCGGGCGGAAACCAAGAATCCTGTATACCGTCAAGGTTGCCCAACCTTGTACGAAGACAATTATTAAAGTTCTTCTCGCCTATACCGTTCATCACGTCGATGCGCGGTTGTCCGTCCTCGGTGGCAGAGATAAGTATGAGGTTCTGACGCAGCTTGTTATTGCTGCCCATGAGTACTGTCTCGTCGCCGACTTCGGTAATGCCGGCCCATCCGTCAAACTCTCTCTTAGGGACTACGACATAGCCCGGGTTCTCCTTTGTTCCGAGTTGAGACTCGGATATTTCCACCCAATAACCGTGCTGCTCGTTGCCGTTGCTGTAAGTGGCACAGCGCATATAGTCGCCTATGAGATAGCTGTTCGGCTGCTCGAAGGTGATAAGGTAGCTGTCGCCCACATCCTCTACGGTCTTTATCTTACCATTGGCGGAGGAAACGCATATCTGCCCGCCGACAGAGCGTACCTTCTCTATAAGCACCTCAAAAAAGTGTGTTACGCGGCGCACTGTAAGCTCGTCGAGTTCCATCTTTGCGAGACCGTCCTCTAACCATATCTTCCAGCCCTCACCTGTCATCCCGTTGCGGAAGTCGGGGCTTGCGAGAAACGCACGCACGACAAGAGAGAGGAGTTCTGCGTTGGCCTTTCCGTCTATTCTGCCGCCACGCACACCTGCCTCGTAATCATCTATATCAAGACCATCGTCGAAGATTATCTTTTTCTTGGCACGGTCAATTTTGTTCTTGTTGAGAAATTCCTTGTTGGAACGAAGAGCGGAATAGACATTGCTATCAGATGACGGAGTCGTATCATTAACTCGTATAAGATATACACCGCTGCCACTTCCTCCGTTGCCTCCACCCGAGTAGCTGACTCCGTTGAAGGTCAGAGAGTCAATCTGCTCCTGCACGCTCTTGGCGCGTGAGTAGGCAGGTGCCTCACCTACGATGTACATGGGGTTGTCATAGATGAAGTCCAGCTTGACCTCATAGCCTATCACCCTTGAGCTGCGTCCGTTGGAGAAGTAGGTGGGGTTGAGAAGCCTTACTGGCTGGCCTATCGTATAAGTCTTCAGATTGTCCGTTTCCATCTTCTCGGCATACCAGTCCGACTTCATCGTGCAGTTGTACGTGTTCGGATCAATCTTCATGTCCTGCAGTTTTGCGAGGACAGCCTTGTACAGCTCTTCTTCCGCGTCATCGACAAGGCCAGTATCGCCAATCTTCGTGCTGTCCCAGCCGTACAGGACGAACTCATCGTACTTGGATGGATGGAGGTTCACATCTGGAAGGGGACGGCCGTAGTCCTCGTTCAGAACAACCTCGTAATATTTCTTCTCATCGTTGTACTGGCACTCGAAGTCCATGCCGTTCATGGCACCCGACTGGAACAGGATATGCAGCGTCTCGCCCTCCAAGATGTAGTCAGATGAGAAGATAAAGCCGCTGCCGTCATAGAGGCGGTAGAACGTGCGTGTCACCTCCTCGCCAGTATCTTCGTCCGTCTGAGTGTCGGTATAGGTCTCTACCTTGCTGACAACGCATTTCGTGCGAGGGTAGATGTCCTCATCCACGACGATGGCCTCAATGGCCTCCGTCTCGCTTGCGATGTTAGCATCCTGCACATAGCCGTATGGGCAGCGAGTCAATGGGAGCATGAGGCGCTTTTGGATAACTCCGTTCACCGTCACGTCGGCAGACTCGTTCTTCCTGTAATCGGGAGGGAGGTTCCTCTGAGAGCCAAAGGCGATGATACGTGTGGCATACTCGTTCTTGCTCTGAGAGCCAGACATTTCCTCCACGTTCTCACCCAGCTCAAAGTCAATCTCCTCTCCGTCAATCTTGCACTTGCCGAAGAATATGGTGTTGGCCTCCACCCACCATTCGCACTCGAAAATATTGGCGAGGTCGTTCAATGCGGAAATGAAGTCCGTGTTCTGATACTGCTTGTGCTTAGCCGTGTTCACCTTGTCGGCAGGGAAGTTCTTCAGCTCATATCGGTAGTTCGTCACTCCGTTGTACTTGAAGTTCGCATCCTTCTGACCGAGAGCGTTGATGCCCTTCACGATAACGTCAAGGTGCACACCGATAGCTGCCGTGAGGTTGAAAGAGGTCTCGCTTGCGTCGGCTGCAGGGATATAGCGGACTTTCTTGTTCTTCCACTTCATGTAGTACGCATCCAGCTGGAGCGTGTAGTCGTAGCCGTCCGTCTCGCTGTTGTACTTCGGTGAATATGGCTCTGTCAGCTCAAACCTGCCGAAATCGGCCAGTTCCACATAGTCACCGAGGCGAAGATAGACTGGCTCGGCAAGGCTGAACACGAACTTGGCATAGTGGTCTGCCATCAGTTCACGATGAACCAATGCTCCCTCCGGCACCTCATCAAAGGCAAGGATGGTCGTTCCTCCGAGTCTCTTAATCTCTATCATGGCTTAATCGTTACTTATGGACCTGTCGGTAGGGTCGGGTTCTGACACTTTCAATGAGAACACCGCCATTTCACGGATGAACTGACGGAACTGAGTGCAGCTGAGGTACACCAGGCGATATACCACGTCCGGCTGGAACCTGGTCTTCAACTCGAACTTGCCATTTGCCAATACCTCATCGCAGAACAGGTTGTACTTCGTGAAGAACTCCGTCTTATTCTTGGCTATCAAGTGGAAAGGCAGGGTTATCTCACGATCATCATACTTCGGTACCTTGACTATAACGGTCTTGCCGTGCTTCAGCCTGCTCCGGCTCTCGATGAACTCCTTCATGGGCGGAGGAGTCATGAGGGCCGAGAGCGCACCATCTTCAAGGTTGATGCCGTAACGCTCGAAAGCATCAATGTTGTTTATCGTTACGTCTCCAAACATGGCTTACTTCGTATTAGTTGTTATATCGTCGAGCTTCGTGGAGAAGTCGATGTAAATCTTCTTGCTGTACTTGGCAATGTCTTCAAGGTAGGAGTTACCAGTTATCATCATGTTCCGTATCTCTATCAAGCAGTTATTCGATGATGTCTGAATGGCTGTCATGGCTATCATCTGCGTGTAGATTGATATGGCTTGTGCTGCTATGCTGTCATTGCTTATCTGCATGGCCGTAAAGCGTCCGTTCAACTCATCTCCTGTGTCTTGGCTCATTGCCTTGAAGCCCTTGCTGCTGGCTTCCTGCTTGTACTCGCTATCGTCCGTTGCTTTGATGATACCCTCGTTACGCAGAGTTTCTACATCACGTTGAGCGTCCTTCACATAGCCCTCGTACTTGGCTTTGAGTGCATCAAGACGCTTGCGGTACTCCTCATCGGTAATCTCACCATTCGTCTTAGCTTCGTTGAGTTTTGCCAACTCTTCATACCACCCATCCAACTTCTCCTTGAACTTGGCGCCAATGAGATTGTTTATAACCATCTTATTGACCATCTTCTGCCACTCATCGGCTATGTTGTCAAAGACATCTTCCGATCCGTCTGCAAGTTCGTATAGAGAGTTGAGGAAATCGTCAAATACATTATCATTAGTGGTTGTCGTAAGGTTCTCATACAGCGCATCTGTAATCTCCTGCAACTTGCCTGCCTGGTCGATATAGTCATTCAGTTTCTCCTGCACAGCTTCGCCATAGTAGCTCTTGCCAGTATCTGATATAAGTTTCCACATGTCAACATTACTGCGAAGCATCTTCATCTCTTCAGGACTCAGATCCCACAGGTCACCGTTCCACTGTCGCCCTATCTGACCGCTCAGACGTGAAATCTGTTCCTGGCTGAAACCACCCCAATAGTAGTTCCAGCTGTGGTGTGAACCGTGATAGCCAGCTTGCGCCTGTGCCATTTGCTTATAATTCTCATTGGTCTGCTCTTGCAAATCTGCAGCCCTGCGAGAAATATCTATGGCAGCGGCACCACGCGACTTCTCCATTTCCCCCTTCAAGTCCTCGATGGCTTGTTCTAGATTCTTATTCTCTTCAGTCAGTCGATTGATAGTGTCTGTCACCTCCTTGGCATTGGAGTTGGAAAACCACTCTGCAGGGCCACCAGAAGACAAGAAACCAAACGACAATATGTTTCCTATTCTACCTACCACGTTGTTCAGCAAGCCACCAATGCCATTGACCACTATACCCTCCAGTACCTTAAACAAGTTCTCCGGCAAGTCGAAGATGGCATCAATGAGGTTGCCGACGGCATCAAGGATGCTGACAACCAAATCATCTATCCACCGCAGGGAAATCAATTCTGTAATCGAATCAAGGACACCTGTCACAAACTGCTTCACGTTGGACACAAGGTCAAGAATAAGACGTGGTATCTGTGCAACAAAACCTATCGTCTGTCCTAAGCCACTCGACAGGATTGATGTCAATCCGTTACCAATCGACGAAAGTCCGCTACCAACAACCGAGGAAAGACCCTCGCTGATAGTCTTGCCCATTCCCTCACCCATAGAGGGGAGTGCAGAGTCAAGCGCTCCCTTGAAAGCGTCAATCTGACCGACAGCCTGCTGAACACCACCGAAGCCTTCTACACCAGTCCAACCCTTCGCATTGTTCAGTGCAGCAGTCAGCTTAGAGGTGTAGTTGCTGACTTGCTCCGAAATATCGTTCAACACAGTACCGAAGCCTTCCATAGACTCCTTGGCTTCCTGCGTTGCCTTCCCGAACTTATCTACGTCAGCCTTGATTCCATCAAACGAAGCTTTCGTTATATTGCCAGCCTTTAGGTCGTATTTTGCCGCCTCCAAACGCTGAACAGCTGCTCTCTCGTTCTCGACGGACTGGTTGTATTTCCCTACAGCAACCATGAAGTCCTCTGTAGCCTTACCGAGAGACTTCCATGTCATACTCTGATCGGTGCCGATGTACTTGCGTAATTCTTGGATGAGGTCGGCTACGTTCTGCTGTGTCTGCGAGTCTGCATTGAGATATTCGTCAGTCTTGGTGTAAGCCATCAGCTTTTCCATCATCGGCTGCATCATTTCCTTTGAGAGTGAGCCTACACCGCTAAACAAGGATTTCCAATCAATCCCTGCTGCGATATTCTCATACTCCAAAGAGCCGAGTTTCTGGTCACGCTCCTTCTGTAAGCGCAACTTCTCGCCCTGCGTGGTAGCCTTGGCAATCTTCTCCTCGTACTCCTCCGTGGTAGCCAGACGCTGCTGCTCAAAAGAACCATATTCCTTCAAGAAATCACGCATAGCGTCAAGGGACTCTTTCTCAGCGTCCCTCACCTGCTTGGCTTTTGTAATCTCTATCAGTTCATCATACTGCGCTGCAATGGCAGAGGTATCGACCTTGGACTCGTCGAACTTCTTCTCCTTGTACTTCTCGTTCTTGGTCTTCTTGATACGCTCCTGCTGCTCAAAGAGGCGACGCTCACCATCGATGTACTCGCGGATGGCATCTTCCCTCTGACGCTTCAAGTTGTCAAGTTCCTCCTTGTTCTGCTGTTCCTGCAACATACGGACTTTCTCTGCCCCTTCCTGCATGAGGTCGAGACGGATATTGGTAAGCCGCGTCTGCATATCCTGTATGGAACGGAGGCGCTTGAGGTCGAGGTCGTCCTGCAGGTCTTCGAGCTTCTGCTGCTCACTTGCAATCTTGTCAGCGGTGTCGTTCTTCTTACCGCCCTTGCTACCACTGCCGCTCTTCTTGCGGGATTTGGCTTCGAGCCGTTTTTTCAACCCTTGCAGGAACTTGTACTCGTCAGAGTCAAAGGTGGCATTGTTGAAGGCTTCATTGACCTCCTTGAGCAGATCATCAACCTTCTTCTGAGAGTTGGCGCCATTGACGCGATTGTTCAATTCCTGCTGGGCAAGCAGAGCTGGGTCGGTAATGGGAATGTTCGGCATCCATTGAACACCAGGCTTTCCTCCGATGGTGCCCCAAACAGGCTTCTTACCGAAGCCGAACTGGTTCGGGTTGAAGCCGAGAGAGAAGTTGTTCTTGCCGCCACCAATGCCAAAGTTCTGCAGCTGGAACATATTGCCGAGGAGCGTGTTGGTCTGACCGATGGCAAAACCTATCGACGATGTATCAACGAATGGTTTGGCGGTTGCTCCGTTGAGAATATCAATCTTGCCTTTCGTGGTGTCTGCTGCCGTGCCTGCGCCCTCGATGGATGATTTGTCAACCTCCGGGCTTGCCGACTGGTTGCCGAGGTCCGACACCTCACCGCTGGCCTTGCTTGCCTCCTTAGCAAGCTCAGCAAGGCTCATGGTGGAGTAGTCAACCTCCTTGGTCTCTTCCTTTGCCGACTGCGAGCCTTTCTGCCATGATTCCAGCAGAGCGTTTCTACCCTGCGTGACAGAATGGATGGCATCCACGTAGTCTTTTATGATGTCAATGTCATGCACATCGACGGGGCTTGCCCATGCACCAGCCTCACCATGAGAAAAAGTCTTTTGAAGCGCAAGTCCCATGTCCGTGTAGGCTTTCTGTATGCGCTCGTGGACCTCCTGTATCTTGGCCTCCAGTTCCTCTCCCGTGAGGTTGGCAAGACTTTCAGACTCGGACTGGATGATGGCACCGATAATCTGAGTCAGCTCCTTTGCCCTATCTTGATATTCGTCTGCATCGAAGTCATCCAGCAACAGGTCTGTTGAGTTCTCCCATTCAGCACTCTCGAAAGCATTCTGCAAGGCATCGCGCATGTTCGTGGTGGCTTCCTCCAGCGCATCGTTATACGATTGCAGGAGGTTGGCCTTCTGACGCTCCTCGCCCTCACGATGGATGGCATCGGTAACGAGGTCGTGCATGGTGCGAAGCTGCTCCAGCTTGTCTATCTCATCGTCGATATGGAAGCCGTACTCCTCATATATCTTGCACAGCTCATCAATCGCATCCTTGTGTACCATGCTGTCAGAAGAGGTGTTCTCTACGACTGCGAACAGGGTTTCAAGGTTGCGGGTCTGCTTGACTGCGCTCTCACCGAAGCGTTCCACCTCGGCAGAGGCTTTGCTGGCCTCATCTGAGAACATCGGCAGGAGAGTGATGAGGGTCGTTATGGCAGCGAGGGCCACACCGAATGGGTTGGTCATGATGGCTGCTTTGAGAGAATTCATAGCTGCCGTGGCCGACTTCGTGACTGCCACCCATAGACCTGTGGCGGTGGTCTGAGCCTTCGTCTGAACGACGCTGACAGCCTTCTGCATGTTGGATAGCTTCTCCTGCATGGTCTGCTTCTGCGTGAGGGCTGTCTTGGTGGCTATCGTCTGCGAGTGCCGTTGGTCAGCGATGATGTTTTTCTCCTTCTGAGCGACGCCCAGCTGGCCTTGGAGGTTTTCGAGGCGCTTGGACTCCGTGGCGATATTGGTCTTGATGGCCTCAGCCTCCTCAGCGTCACCGAGTGAGAGAGCCGCTTCCATAGACTCCTTCGCGCCATCGATATATTCTTGTGCGGTGCTGATCTGCTCTTTCAATGTTTCTATCTCGCTGTCCTTCTGAGCCTCCTGCTTCTTCAGAACGTCGAGGGATTCCTTAGCGGTCTTATAGATGTTGTTCTGCTCCTCTATCTCGGCAATCATCTTGCGCTCCAGGGCAGCAATCTGACTATCAATAGCCGTGACGTTACCCTCTCGGCTTGCCGTGTTCTGAGCGATGGCAGCGGAACTTGCCTCCTCTGCCTGTACCTCTGCATCGGAAGAGAACTGGTCATAGACAGCCTGCAACTCTGCCTGACGTGTGGCCTCTATCTCATTGGCCTGCTTGGCCATCGACTTCTGAATGGCACTGGTGACCATCAGTGCTGCCTTGTACTCGCCATAGGCTGCTACAAGGCCAAGGAGGACACGGCCGACCTCCTCGTAGTTCTCGATGAGAAAGCTAACACCAGCGAGGCCGTCGTTTATCAAGCCTTCGTTGCTCTTTCCGATGTCATTCAGCATGGTATCGAAGGCATCCTCGATATTGGAAATCTGACCCGTGATGGACTTCGACTGAGCTTCCATGAGGCCGCCGAACCTGCTACCTTCATTCGTCATGTTCCAAATGGCTTGCTTGACTGCATCGGCACCCACCTGTCCTGCGGTGACGAGTCCGGCCACCTCGTTCTTGGTGACACCGAACTGCTTTGCCAGCTCCTCGGCCATAGGAATACCTCGGCCCATGAACTGGCGCAAGTCCATGGTAAACATTCGTCCCTGCGTCATGGTCGTACCATAGAGATACACCAAATCACCGAGGGGGATGGATAGGCCTGCTGCGATGTCACCGAGCCTCGTGATGGTCTCGTTCACCTCATCGGCTGCTATGCCGTAGGCCAACAGCTGCTTTGCGCCCTGTGCCACTCCCTGCAGGTCGAAAGGTGTCTTCGCTGCAGTTTCCACCAACTGACTCATCAGCATGGTAGCCTTCTCCTCTGACTGGAGCATGGTGTTGAACGCTATCTCCAGCTGCTGGAACTGACCGCGCATTTCCATGACTGACCTAACAAAGTTCTTCGCCTGGTCAAAGGTGAATGCGACACCTACTGCCGCACCGATGCGCTTGAACATGTCCTCGATGCTCAATCCGCTTTCCTCTATGGCACGGGCGGTACGACGGACTCCCTCTCTCGCCCCGTCAAGGGATGAGAGTAGGTTGCTGTTGTCACCCGTAATCTCAAATTTCAATGCCATAATATTCTGTCGGTTATCCCTCGCGCGTGCGTGGATCGTTACTTTCGTTTATTTCCTTATCTCCAATTCATGCTGAGAATCTTCTCCTGGTTGGCCTTATCATCAGCGTTTATCGTGTCTGAGCTGTTCAGCAGTCTGCTGGGTATCTTCTTCTTCTCATCGTCCGAGAGATAGATGTTTTGCACCCTGTCTGCGAGCATTAGCTGCAAGTTCGTGAGTGAAATGCCCCACATCACGTAGTCGTATGACCATCCGTAGCGTTCGCAGGCCGTGTCGATGAGGGTTCCGTAGATGGTCTTCCCTCCGAACTCGAAGTCATTCTGAGACTTCTGTGCCCTGCGCTTGGCCTCCGCTACCTTTCTCATCCGTTCCTGCTCCTTGCTGATGCCGAGGTGCTTCTTGAACTGGTCCACGTTATCCCTCGTGAGGATATAGATGAGCAGCGTTGCCTTCTCCTCGCTGGTGGTATGCTCCTTGAACAGGTCGGCAATCTCGTTGACCAGTGTGGGGTAGAAGATGTCTCTCTTCTTCTTCAGCGTGTGGTAGGCGAACACCTTGCATACCTCGTCTGTCTTCGTGGTGACTACCCTCAGAGCCTCGAAGTGCGGGTTCTTCTTCAAGATGTCGAAGTTGACTTCAAGGTTGTCGTAGTGCCTCTTCAGCAGGTGCATCTTGCCGAGCGTTACTGGGAATAAGAAAAAATGCCGCTCACCTTGTCCTTCAACCTCGATACTGAAGCTGTAAGGCTTTTCGATGAGGGCATCGTCTATATTCATTTCGATGTACTTGTCTTCCATATGCCTCTGATTTCTTTAGAGCGGAGAAATGGATTCGCACCATTGGCCTCTGTCATGGAACTGGCAGCGCTCTACTACTGAGCTATCTCCGCATGTGGCAATTCTCTCCTACCGAACTGCCAAGGGGTGTCTATCCACACGTCTGAAAGGAGGGGATGGCTTATGCAGAGAGCTCCGTCACATCTTCGTTGAAGTTCTTAGCCGAACAGCCTTCGGCAGGCTGGGTCTCGGTGAATTTCAACTTGTTCTCAGCGATCTCCACTGTACCCCACTTAACAGTGTTTCCACTGGCAGCGGCAATGGCATCGTGCTGGATGGCCCAAATGGCACCATCGTCAGCGGTGAAGGTGTCGTCAACGGTCACGGAAGAGTTCTCGACGTAGAAGCCGAGGTTCGTGTTATCCTCCGGCATGAGGCAGAAAGCGTAGTGATGAGAGGCTACACCATTCTTGTTGGGGATGGGCACTGCACGACCCTTCTTCTTACGGATATTGTACACGACAGCGTAAGTTCCGTCCTTGTACTTAACGTCCTCGTTCTGGCCACCCTCGACAGGAGCCTCCAGCTTGTCGCCCTTGGTGGGCTGCAGTTCAGTGGAGTTCTGTACGGGAGTGTTCAGTTCCTTCCATGCAGGAATCTCAGCATCGATGTCCTTTACGAAAATTCGGGGTTTACCCCA
>NFZD01014559.1_pt1 | contig 10362 bp, 15 predicted proteins | sample 1095381 | NCBI WGS metagenome assembly NFZD01 (sample SAMN03609891, study PRJNA323583) | gut metagenome | isolation source: feces | host: Rattus norvegicus | place: Denmark: Riget | collected 2013 | reverse complement strand
AAGGTCGAAATAAGTTATAATTTCGAAATTCAGCTAAAGGCTTAATAATTTCATACGTAGGAACACATCCTAAACGATGTTCAGTATGATAATCGTCAACACAAACTGAATTTCCATCAGGGGTTTGTACCTGACAAGCTACATGGATATCCCATCCCATATTTTATTTTCCTTTTTAAGAGTCAAAATAGAAGCAAAAAACCACTTCATCATCGTTTACATCTAAACGCCAATCAGCAAAATATACGACTGCATTGATATTACCAATTAACAATTCTACTGATTGAATCAACCATTTGAGATCATCAACATACTGTTGATCATATTCGTAATCATCAATCGGTCGATTTGTATCCAAACTTTTCTTAATCTTCTTGTACTTCTTCTTTAATTTCTTACAATGATTCTTCAACACCGACAAAGTACAATAACCGTGAGAATGATAACCTAGTTTAGTTGAGAAATAATCTTCAATTTCTGAATTGCAAACACCATCCAAAACCATTCGTTCACGTTTAAACAAACCTAAACCATCAACATTACAATCTGGTTCACCCATTGAACGAACAGCTCCATCTGTCAAAAATCCAAAAAGTTCGTAATTTCGCCATCTAATGACATCAGCTGTTTCAAACGATCGTTGGTCGTCAAAAAACGGATCGTCTTTAGGCGCTAACGTACGACTTTGCACTTCGATTGGACGATACTTGTCAATTTTAGAATCGTATACTGCTACAAAACTGTGAATATCGCATCCCATAATTTCATTCCTTATAATCATTTGTGTATTGCTATTATACATGATAAAAATAAAAAAAGCTACACAAATTGTGTAGCTTTAATTTCATATTTCAATCAGCGTTGACATTCATCCATTAGTTGTTCCAAAAACGATCGTGATACAATCCAACCAGCAGGAGCAAATAAAGTTTCTTCAATTTCGTCCAAAGTATCATCGTCATACTCATAACCGGTTATATCAATTGATGATTGATAATCACTTCTAGCAGCTTCAATAGTAATGATGTTATTCAATATCGATATTGTTGCAATATGTGTACCATCGCTGTTTTCAAGATAACAATATACACCTTCAATATCATCGATTTCAAAACCAGATGTGCTGTGAATTTTCATATGAAAAATAAAATACAATTCAATTACGAAGTATGTATCTTTCAAAGAAAAGGCGCTAAAAAATTAGCGCCTAAATGTCGATCGAAGTCGAAAAATTATTGTTATTATTTTAAACGATCAAGAAGGTATGGCGACCTTCAATTTGTATCCCGCGATCAAACGGTGTACAGTAAACGTGCGAAATTCCTCGGTTGCCCGGCGCTTACTATATCTGTATTTATACGTGTTGTTCGAGTGAGATTCTATTTGCTTTTCTTGTAAAGATATGTTTGTGATCACAAACTCGATCATTAATGTTCAAAATAATTTTATTGTTCATAATATCTGGATATTCCAGGTGAAGCACCTCTCCGACTTTAAAAGACATTGGAAGATTTTTGTTAATAATACGTCTTGCGGTCAACTCGTCAACTTCCTGACCTTGTTTTACCAAAACAGCAATATCGTGTAATCCACCAACAATAAACATCAACAAATCAGCATTGTTTGTATATGGATGATCGATTTCTTTAACCTTTGCACTATTAGAATCGTATTCGATAAAGTAATATCCGCTGTTAAATCCGACAGTTACTGAATTATCAGTTTTACTGACAATAGCATATCCACGATTCGTCGTGCGAATTAAATCTTCAAATTGCTCACAAACCGATCGACTTCGATTGTTTTTGTGTAATGCGATTGTAATATCAAAATATTTTTGTGAACTACCCTTGACTTAAGTCAAGGGCTTTCACAACGAAGATAATGTAAAGACGTTGTTCTTACTGGTCTAACATTTGACAATGCTGATCAAGAAGTATTATTCTTCAGTTTTAATGTTGACAAGGCATTAGTAAAAGTACGTTCACATTTCCATGCTGATATTGCACCTGAACTTAGTGTGTATGATGATGGTGGTGAAATCGTTTATTTTTGGGATATGTGTGCTACGTTGCCTACTGGTGCTAAATCACGTAAATTAGCATCTGAAGACGAATTTGTTATTGCAAATTCTGTACAATTGAAAGACGTTAAAGAGTACATCAACGCTTATCAAAAATATATCAAATTAATTTCAAAATATGATTTGTTTGATGCTGATTTAAGTTGGGATAGTTCAAATTCTGACGAAATTGAACAATTCCTTAAAAATGCTGTTAAACAAGGCAAGAAAATTGACATCAAGAAAGCTTTAGAAGAAATCGAAGAACAAGATATAACTATTGGATGGTGGATTGAAGAACATTACGAATCTGTTAATCAATTTTTAGGTTATAAACAACCAAGCGAAGGATACTTCGAAATATAATAAAAAGGAGGCATATTAATAGGCCTCCTTTTTCATTCTATTCTTTCAAACATCAACACAGTATAATAAGGTGGCATATTATTGTGAGATGATCCATTACCGACGGTTTTCGTCGATTTGCATCCACCGTGTGCTTGAATATCATCTGCACCTATTGAATCTGTTACAGATGTGTCGGTAGTATTAGCTACAACGGTTGAAGTCTTATCTATTGCTAAATTCCTTCTGCCAGTACAATCTATAACGTTATTCCGAGACACTTGAAAAACGTAATCGTCAACTTTTGAATTAGCTTGAGGAGCATCATGACTATGTTTTGGCATTTGATCAATTGTTAGTGTTACTGTTTCTGATCCACCAGTTGTTTTCACTGCTTTTTTGCCGGCTGACAACAAAAACACATCATTCAATTGTTTCCACTTACCTCCAAATGCTTCTTCTGGATTAAAATCTAGATTAGTCGTCGTGTATATTGCTCCAATTGGAAAGAGTATATCAATAACGGTTTGTATTAAAGAATTGCGATTATCAGGAACCACAAGAGATTTTGTTAACATCGGTGTAGCAATAATAGGTATTCGTAATTACCACATTTTGTATTAAAAGTCGACAGGTTGAATTGAATAGTTGAAAAGAATTTGATATATCAACAATGAAATCTTTTAAACAATATTTGCTAGAATCAGCTGACGATGTTAATTTGTTTGACGTCTGCTTCAATTAGCACAACAATTCATCGACAAGAAAATTGACGATGACGAGTTTTTGCATCAATTTGACAAGTTTTTAAAATCAACAATCAAAACATATCCAGTATCATGATACGATGATTACAATGAATTTATTTTGAAAGATACACTTGAAGTACGTTCCAACACCGTCCGCGTACGAATATATGCTAATGTTGATAATGTACCAGAATCGTTGTTGTTTAGAATTGAACCAAAGAAACGTAATTTAGAAATTGGTTATTCTAGTTATGAATCTAAACTTTTTGGGTCATCGTCTGAGGATGATTATAGTGAACGTTGGTGGGATTTTTCTAAAACTTTGAAGAAAGGTACGCTTGGCCATAGTATTGCAACAAATTATGGATTTGTGAAGTTTGATAGAGAATCGCGATTTAATGAAATCGGATCTTATTTTAAAGATTTTGAAAATATTTGAAACGATTTAACAAATACAAAATCAGCACCGTCCATGATGATTGGAAATTTGGTGAAAACGAACAAATTGACCAAAAGATTGAAAACTTTGTTAAACACGTGTGTAAACTTGAACACATTGACGCCGATAAGATGATTCAATCTATCAAAGATCACAATTGGACAATTGAGGAATGGATTAAAAATCGATTTAGTACCATTAATCATATGATTGGTTATTAATATTAAAAAAGCTGGAAATTCCAGCTTTTTAACTATGCAGTTCTTCTCCAAATACACACTGTGAAGTAAGGCATCATATTATCATGTGCTTGATTTGACCCAACTGAAGAAGTAGAACCTGTCCAATTTCGAGACGCGTCAAAAGCTATTTTACCTACAACATTAAACCCATTCCAAGAGCTTGCATAACCAGTTTCAGCTCCGCTCAAATATAAAGCCCCTGTTCCTTGTCCTGCATTGTCTTGATTTAGCCAACCTGCAGATAATCCATTATACTTTTGGCCAACCGTACCAGTAATATTCATCGTTCCTCTTGTATGGGTATGAGCTGGCATCTGAGCTTGTGTTAGCGTTATAGTTTCTGAACCACCGGTACTTCCAACTGATTTTGAACCGTCTCCTAACAATACCCGATTTTCAATCTTCGTCCATGTTCCTGGGAATGTTCCATTAGGATTAAAGCTTGAATCAGCAATACTGTATATTGCTCCAACAGGAAAAATCAGTTCTAATATTCCCTGAACGTTATAAGGAGATATAGTCGACAACAATTGTTCAGAATTCAACATGATGAAAAGTTGTTATTTTTCTTAATTAACCGTTGATTTTTAATGAAAAATGTAGTACGGAAGTAATTAAAGTAGATGTAATATTTGTTATCATGAAATCTGCTTTAATGTCTGGTTTTTCTACTAGTCCCTTGTCAGAAACTTTGTTAGATTTTTGTTATCCGGTAGGATCGATATACACTACTAGTAATAGTACATTTGATCCAAATGAAAGTTTTGGAGGAACATGGACAAAGATTGAAAATGCTTTTCTGTACGGATCAGGGACTAAAACGGTAGGACAAGTCGGCGGTAGCGAAGAAGTTACGTTAACAACTGCGCAAATTCCTATTCATAATCACACTGGCACTACTAATAGTGTTGGTACACACACTCATACAAGAGGATCGATGAATATTACTGGAAAATTAGGCGTTTCTAGAACATTCTCGAATTTAAGTTATAACTTGTATGAAACTACGAGTGGTGCAATTTATGCTGAAAAGGTAGCAGATAATAATATGGTTGGAGCAGAACAGGGTAATCGTGGACTGTATCGATTTAGTTTTGATGCTTCTCGTAATTGGACTGGTTTTACTTCGTCTTCTGGCAATCATACACATACTATAACAATAAACAACTCAGGATCAGGGTCTGCTCATTCAAATATGCCGCCATATAGAGTAGTTAACATTTGGGAAAGGGTGTCCTAGTCGATTGTCAATTAAACCTCATATACAAAAGATTTGACCGGTTAAAATCCAAAAAGAAAGGAGAGTCTAGATTCTCCTTTCTTGCTATAATGTTCCACCATCAATTACAGTTTCTAAAGCTGTTACTCTATTAGCTAATTCGGTTTGTTCTTGCTGGGTTGCGACTTTTTTCCGGCAACCAACAAATTTTCATCAAACTGAACTGTAGCACCTTTGAAGTGGTAAACGTTGTTTGCATCGCCATACCCTTCTAGGATTTTTGTATTGCTCTTTATTTTAAAATTCGTGACGTTTGCTTCTGCCATATATGATATGTGTATTTTTGAAAATTATTTAAAAAGAAAAGCCTGAAAAATCAGGCTTTGTGTTATCACAATCTTGGATCGACTGTAATATCTTTTACTTTTTCAGTAATATCTTTAAACAATTTGTCTAGGCCAACTAGTTCATCACCAGAGAATTTGAGCGTTTCTTCGATACTATGTTTATAGATAGCATCACCATCTTTATCTAATGGATAAACTACAATCAAGCATTCTTTATTGTCTACTTCAATTAAAATACTAAGATCACATTTTAATTCGTATTCACACTCAAGAAAAGTATCTAAACTTCCTTGTCGGACTTTTCTAGAACCTTCCCAAACCTTGATACGAGCTTTTTTAAGTTGTTCAATCATTTGATCACAAATATCGTTTGCGATATCATTTTGATCAGATGTGCTAAGTGCTTCTAATAGAAAATCTTTAAAATTTTTCATAATTTTATCTCAAAGAAATAGGGCCATAATGCGGCCCTATTTGATTACCTTACATCAATTAGTATGTACCACAGTCAATAATGAAACCAACCAATTGAGGCATTGTTTGATCAGCACCGTATGGTTCACCGACGATATTACCGTTTTGAACCGTGATTGCTGTACCACCAGCAGTTTCAGCCTTGACAGTCTTATTTGTCAAAACTTCGCTACCTGCTAGTGTAACCAATGTGCCTTCAGTAGGAAGAATTACATTTGTCTTACCAGTACTTGTTAATGTGATATCACCAATTGTAATAACCTTACCATTGCTGTTATCAACACCAGTACCACCTTGAGACAATGGAACAATACCCGTCTCGATATCAGAGAAGTCCAAAGCCTTCCAACTAGCAGCTGTATTATCAGCACCAGCGACTAATACCTTACCTGTATTACTTGTACCGCTAGAAACTTCAACCTTACCACTGATTACTTTAACTGTATTGCCTTGAGCAAGTGCGATTGACAAATTGCCGTCAACTGTAATACCAGCGCCAGCCTTGATTGGAGTTGGAGCATACGTTTGAGCAAATTCGATTTCATCAGTACCGAAAACGATCGTGCCAACATTACCAACACGCCAGATTTCACCCTTATGATCGCCACCAGCAATCAAGAAACTTGCGCCATTATAAACGATTTGTGGATGACCGTCGAAGTCGGCAACACGAGTCATTACAACCGTATCAGCTACAGACGTAACTTCGTATACACCGTTTTGTTTCTTATCTGTTTGACCAGCCAATAAAACACGTTGACCAACAGCTAATGTAACACCGCTAATAGTCTTGACAGCTGTAGTAAATGTAGCACCCACACCAGGATATGCACTGTCAGAACCGTTAGCATACGTACCAGCAATGTTTGTCTTGTCATCAGTACCAGTTTCAACTGCAGTATGGAAGTTAACGCCTAATGCGATATTATCAACGTACTTCTTAGCAACCAAACTGTTTTCAGTATATGTTGTTTCACTTACGCTATCAGCATAATGTAACAAACCACTTAGTTCATCACCAGTCTTATGAACAGCATCAGTAATACCAAAACCGTCAATTGTTGTTGGATTTTCACCAGCAGTTACACGACCCTTAGAGTCAGTCGTTACTTTGAAATATGTGCCAGCTGTACCAACATTAGCCAAACCAACTGTCAAACTGTTGCTAGCAGGAGTATTGGTTACAACTGTTTCATTAGCAACTTGACCAATCGTCATGTGTTGGAATTCACCAGCAGCATTTTGATACGTGAAACCTTCGGTTGTTAATTTACTAACACTATCGAGGTTTTTATGCCAACCTTGGAATACGGATCCAACTTCGTCATGAATGTTCGTATCCAAAGTTTCGATTTCTGTAGCTACGTGTTCAACTGTAGTTACTGTTTCGGTTCCAATCTTTGGAGCAGTCGTGAATGTTTTAACGCCATTGACTGTTTGATCACCAATTGTTAAAACAGCTTCGCCGTCGCCACCAGTACCGCCAGTAACCAACAATTGTTCCCAACAACCACTGAAATCAGTGCCGTTAGGTTGTGCGCCAGTATAAACGTAAGACAAACCGGTTGCCTTTACGCGAACGATCATACCGACATAAGCACCGTGCTGCGTGATTAAACTATCGCGATCTTCAATTGTCTCTACAACAGAACGTACGTCTAAAGGAACTTCAGCCTGTAGAGAATAACCAGTAGTTAACTGAATCCCATTACCAAATTTAAAAGCCATTATATTTTATTCCTTTATTAGTAGTTAAATGAAGGCTTGTAGCCAGATGCTGTAGAAGCATTATTTTGTGTATAGACATTGTAAGCAATTGCTTTACCATCCAAACCTGTAACATTGATAGTTGTCTTTGTGAAACTACCTGTCATATCGTTACCAACTGGGTCCTTAATACTAGACAATTTACCATAGCTGGCAGGATAAGCAAATACCATAAATTCGTTATTCAAATTGAATGAGAATTGTTTGTTACCCTTAGTGGAAATACTCTTTATTAAGCCTGTAATTTCAGCACTTGTAGTAGGAACAGCAGCTGTACCACCATAGTAATATGGATAAACGTGTGTCCAGGAAATACTACCGCCTGTATAAGGTTTTGTACCTTCATCGTCGTATACTTTACCAGTAATTGTGACTGTACCAGCAGCACTACCGACTTCCATTGCAGTTGTAAATGGAACAGCAACACTAGAACCACTAGAAACTGTAGCAGTACCCTTAACAACACCACCAGAAAGTACTTCAGCTTTTGTCACTTGTGTACTACCAACATTCCAAGCAACCGTAGCAGTAGAAACTGCCTTGATATCGCCAACTTCGAAAGTACCGCCAGCAGGAGTAGCAGCGGTTAGACGAACATTAGTTGTGGCTTGATAGCTGTAAAGCATATCAGCAAAAATTTCAAGAACACTCTTGTTAGACAAATCAGTGCCAACACCAATACCACCAGCAGACTTCGTTGTTTTGCCCTTTTGATTGATCAATTGTTTCCACAATGTATCGAGTTTAACAAGTTCATCGCTTGCTTCACCAGCTTTAACGTCTGTTTGAGCACTCTTACCGGTAGGCAATGTAGCAAATTCCTTAGCACCAGCAATCGATTGAGCTCCAGATGTACGTACAACCGTAGCATCAACGCCAACTGTTACTTGACCTTCTGTTGCAACATCAAGTTGTGTACCGTCACCGCCAACCAATTTACCATTAAGCAAGTCGACTGAGCCAGATACTGTGCCATCAGTGTTACTAACATTCAATGTAGTACTGATCGTCTTTTCTTCAACAGAAGTTAGTTGACCATATTCATTGACTGTAATAGCGGGAATCTTGGTTTCGCTACCATATGAACCAGCTACAACGCCGGTAGCAGCAAGACCGATTGTATATGTGCCGTTTTCATTGACGATTTCAGCGATACCAGGACCAGCTGTAAATGTAAAAACACCAGATTTGACAAACTCGTCAATAAATTCTTTTAAAGTTTGTTGACTACCATCCTCACCAATGACATAAGGATCGTGGATCACAACCTTTTGATTAGGAGTATCAGGATTACCGAGAACTAATGTCGTTTCACCTGTGCCCTCGTTTTTTACACCGTTAAGTTGGGCAACACCACCGTTTGCATCAGCAACGATTGCCTTTCCTGCGGTTACTTGACCAGGAGTAACGTCAAGTAAAGTTGTATACTTGGTACCACCGATTACGTACTTGTTACGTGCATATCCCTGACCATCAGCGGTAGGTCCACCGATATACAATACGCCTTCACTTGTACCAGTATCACCAGTTTCAGCAGCTGAATAAGCAAATTCGCCTGGGCGAAGATTGCCAGGAATACCATTGCCTAAACTACGCTTAATTTGTACAATTGTTTGAGCCATTTAATTTAAAGCCTTTTTATGTTAACTAGTTAAAATTTAAAAGGAGAATTTTTAATATTCACCACAATCGACGACTTGTCGATCAAGATAAGTTGATGATTGCCATGTTTGGCTAATAGAGTTATAAATCAATAAGCTGCCGTCTTTAAGACCAAAAGATTGTAAATCTACATCTTCTAATTCGCTTAATGATGTACGTCCAATTGCTTCAACAACCCTATCGATAATTTGTTCAATGTCGATCTCCGTTAGTGGCAAACTCACCGTTACTTTGTTGTTACACATTTGTAACGTTTTTCGTGGGTTTCTAAGCATGCTTCTACATCGTTTTTAAAAGTTGAAAAATTTGTACATGTACTAACGATTATTTAAAGAAAAAGAAAACGGCCGAAAGCCGTTCTCATACAACGAGTTAGATTACCAGCACGTGCTAATATTATCATTAACTATAATTTTTCCACTTAGTACTCTAATACGTTTATTAACATCTGGTGGATAATCTTTGTAACTCATTTCGATATCATATTGCCAATTACCAGTTGGCATTGTTTCTGTACATTTGTAAGGAATGTATAGATGCAATATTCCTTTATGATCTGGATCAGCGGTAGCTAAAATATCTACTTTGATTTTAGGGTTGAATATTAATGATGCTTGACTAGTAAATTTCCAATTGTTGATACAAACAGGTTTGTTGTTGATTCCTGTAATAATAACAGCTGCATTAAAATCAGCCCCTTTATCCAAATAAAGATTACAAATTGCACTCATTTTTGTTTAGCTAACTTTTTACCAACAATTACCAATTCATGCATAATTCCGTCGTGCGTTTCAATTGGTTTAACGTTAATTTCAAAAATAATAGAAACATTATTAATATCAACATTAATAATCGTTTGACTGTTTTGTTTAGATTTCCAACTATTCTTTTCAATAGTATCCATCTGTGATATAATAGATTCTAATTGCGGATATAATTCGACAATTTCTCTGTTAGTACGACCAATACACAAATCTTTATCAATACCAAATAAATCACAAGCAAAATGATTAATATGGGTCCATTGACGATTTGTGGTTTTGATGATTACTGGCA
>NFZD01009913.1_pt1 | contig 10363 bp, 19 predicted proteins | sample 1095381 | NCBI WGS metagenome assembly NFZD01 (sample SAMN03609891, study PRJNA323583) | gut metagenome | isolation source: feces | host: Rattus norvegicus | place: Denmark: Riget | collected 2013 | reverse complement strand
CTTTGTAATGTTGAAAGAAACAAAGGTAGGAAGTTAATTGTTACCGAAATGGTTTCTGTTATGTTACTCATACAATTATTATACGAATATTAATTTTAGACAAACAAAACTTTTTTGATATGGTACATGAAGTATTAGATGATGGGTTGTATGAATTGAGTGGGGTTGGATATTTCACTGAAATAGATGATTGGACAGGTGATTATATTGAAACTATTGTCCTTATACTTAATGGGGTATATTATGGAATATCAGAAGATAAGAATGATGGATATAGAAGTTATGGCAGATTTAATGTCTTAACAAGTTTGCCAACAAATATACAGATGACAGAATTTCCACCTCAACGAGTAAAGGTATATAGTACACACCTTAAAGAATTTGATGAAGATTCTTATTATGGAACTGAAAAGAGTTATATTACAATATATAATTCTAAAGATGATAGTCTGATTGCTGAAGTTGGGACTGATTATAGTGATTCTTATTATCCGTGTGCTATATTCCGTTGGTATCCTCAAAATCTCCCTATAAATAAAGGTTAATAACTTGTTAAAGTCTGTAATTTCTTTGGAAGTTACGGACTTTTTTATTACCTTTGTAATATAGAAAAGGAAAGGTAAGAGTAACATCTTAAAGTATAGTCTCCATCATATCTATATATTCTATTATTTAGAATGAATCTAAATTAACATTTATTAATGAAACTTTTCTTTGTAATATTTTGTTATTTCAAATAATATATATACCTTTGCAATGTGAGATAAGGAAATAAGGTTATTAATTAAATTGTATATGGAAGATTTAGATGCTATGTTTTTTGCTAAATTATTGGCAGCACTTATGTTTATTCTATTGGGAGGTCTTTACATTTATAGAGCAAGCTACTATATTTTGAGACAAATTTATAAATTGGATGGTATTAAGTGTGAAGAAAAAATGATAGCCATATTACTATGTCTATCAGTTGTTCCGTTAATGAATTTGATAATATTATTTTCATTGGGCACAATTTATCTTTATACCTATTCAGTGAAAAAGGCAAGTGAAATTTATAAAGAAAATATTGATTAAAATTTTGTAGTTTCAAAATAAATGCTTACCTTTGTAGTGTTGAGATAAGGAAACAAGTTATTAATTTTTTAAAATATTAGATTATGAACGATACAGATTTTAAAGACAAAGTTTTTGTTCCTCTTACAACCGTTAATATTGAATTGTATAACGAATTGGATGGTAAACATATTCGTACTATCTGTAATTGTGAAGAACCAACTCAAAAAAGTCGTTTTTTGACACTTGATATTGAGTATTCAAAATTTATTCATAAAGATTATAAATATGAAGTTAAATGGTGTTCTGAAGTACATAACGGTAAACAGATTGCTTTGTGTAGATATATTTCTGGAACAGGTACTAAAGTGTATAGAAAAGGTGTAATTACTGATGTAATTAATTCATTGGAAGAAAGCCTTAATAAGCTATATGAGATTGGCGATAAAGAACATTATGCTAACATTTTGAGAGTAAAAGCTCATTATGAGGAAATTCTCAAAGAGATTGACGAGAAAAAGTAGCAAAAAAGTTGTTCAAAGGTTTGGATATTCCAAAAAATATCCTTACCTTTGTAATGTTGATTTAAATGATAAACATTATGAAATACAGTGATATAATTTTTAAATATATTGATTGGGATAGAATATCTGATGATGAAAAGTTATCAGAGGACTTTATTCGTGAATATGCTGATAAATTGAATTGGGAAGCTATTTCAATGAAACAAGATTTATCAGAAAAATTCATTCGTGAGTTTCAAAATAAAGTAGATTGGAAAATGATTTCCTTGTATCAGAAATTATCAGAGGATTTCATTCTTGAATTTGCTGACAAAGTGGATTGGTATTATATATCGTCATATCAAGACCTATCAGAGGATTTTATCCGTGAAAATAAAGATAAAGTAATTTGGAGATGTATTTCAATGCATCAAAAATTATCAGAAAAGTTCATTCGTGAATTTCAAGATTATGTGGATTGGCGATGTATTTTAAGTTTACAGAAATTATCACCTGATTTCAAGGCTGAATTTAAAAATAAACTTGAATAAAAAAAGTTGTTCAAAGGTTTGCATAATTCAAATATTATGCTTACCTTTGTAATGTTGAGATAAGGAAATAAAGTTATTAATCAATTAAAAATAGGAGATTTGAATTATGATTAAAAATTTAAGAGAAACACGTGCAAGTTATGACAATTTGATAAGTGCAATAGCTTCTTGGTACGATGAGTTTAAAATAATGCTTAAAAGCTACTTTGAAACTCACGATTGTGACGGTATTGACATAATGGATGGTAATATCAAATGGATGGATGACAACGATGAAGTATATTCATTAGATTTCGTTGAAGTTTGGAATAACGGCAATATAATGATTAAAGCAACAAATTGTTTTAATCAATATAATGAGATAAGTTTAAGCTTCTATGATTTACCTATCGAAATGCAAAAACAGATTTTTGATGCCGTTGTTGAAACAATGGAGGAATTAGATTAATTGTTAAAACTTTGTTAAATCCCATGATTTCTTTGGAAGTTATGGGATTTTTTCTTACCTTTGTAATACAGAAAAGGAAAGGTAAGAGTAACATCTTAAAGTATAGTCTCCGTCATATACATATTTTTATTATTTAGAATGAATCTAAATTAACTTCTTTTAAGGAATATTTTCTTTAAAATATTTGCATACTTCGATGAAAAGTTATACCTTTGCAATGTGAGATTAAGAGATAGAGTTATTAATTAAAAATAGGAGATTTGAATTATGAAGTATTCAGCAAAAAAAAACACTTATGGTAATATAGTATGTGAAACTTATAATCAGATTATGGAATACTTTAGTCGTCAATTTTTAAATAGTGAGAATGTAGAAGATGGAAGAAATTTCTTATATGATTTTGGCGAATATATAGAGGATAGTGATTTTCCATGTGATAAAATAATATTGAATTGCTTTACAGGCTATTCAGACATATTTGGTATTTCATTGAAATATCAAGACGAAGATATAGCTTATATTCAGCTTAGAATTAAGAAGAACGGCATTATTGAGGTCTATAATAAGAGTTATGATAAAAAAGATTTCATAATGTTTCATCATATAATAGAGCACTATTTTGAAGTACAGAATGAGATAATATTGGACTTTTGGAAAAGACGATGTAATATAACAGATAGTAATGAGATTATCATTGAAAACTATGTAGATTATCAAGTAAAAGATACAAGTGTTTTAAAAGGCACATTGGAAGAAATTTTTGAGAAATATACAAGCATAAATGACATGTATAAATATTGTAATGGTCATTATGTAAGGTTTAAAGATAATAACATTAGTAATCTGTATTACATTTTTATTGATTGTTATAAAGGTAATTATTTTCTTGATAATGCCGTTAAAAGAGGTGTAATAATTGACTAAAAATTAATTGAAAAAAAGTCTGTATTTTATTTGGAAGTTACAGACTTTTTTCTTACCTTTGTAATGTAATAATAAAGGAGGTGAATATGGAAAGTACATACGAACAAATATCAGAGATTATCAGACTTGAGTTGCTAAAACGTGGTTTTAACGTCAATGTAAATTGTACTGAAAAAGGTAAATCATTTAAAGTAAAAACTTCTTCATTTCAGACTATTCCTGTTTTATTTAAAGAGATTTTTATCGAAAGTAATTCAGTCCATATCGAAGAAAAAGAAAGTAATAATGGTGTCAAATATACGGAATATCGTATAAAAATGGGTGTACGTTATGAACACTTTGATGGTGGAGAAAATGGATGCAATTTGTTCACTATACTTTTACGACAGATTGAAAAGTCTGAAAGAATGATTATCGTATCAATGAATTAAAATTTTGAGTTATGGAAGAAAGCTTTATCAAATTATTTGAGTTAATCCATAGATGGGATATGGATAATAGTATGTGGGGTTTTGTGTCTGATACTGATACAGAAACACAATTTGGAGTTAGTGAGGATATTGAAAAAATCGAATTGGAAGGTACATGGTTGTATTTATATATTCCATTTGACGATGTGGAAGCCGTAAGACAGATGTCTAAAGTTATTTTTCCTACATTGAGTTTTCAAGTAAAAGAAAGTAATTCATATATACTTTTGTACAACACAAAAATAACAAAATAATAGTAAAAAAGTTGTTCAAAGGTTTGCATAATTCAAATATTATGCTTACCTTTGTATCAGAGATAAGGAAATAAAGTTATTAATTAAAAAATAGGAGATTTGAACTATGACAATGATTGAAATTGAAAATCTAAAGAAAACACGTGAGTATAAAGCAGCTATGGCTTTGGAAGATGCTTTGAATGATACTTGTTTTAATTATGAGAATTTTGCCCAATCAGTACAATTTATGCACCCTACATTGCAGCAGTCACTCTTTAGATTAATTAGAGCCGTGATTAAAGAACAAGCAAGAGAGGACAGATATTTTGACGGAAGAAATCAGGCTTCTCATGAAATGGCTAAAAAATTGTTTAATACTCTTGAAAATGAATGTGTTTGTCTGCCATATATTTAATAATTGTTAAAACTTTATTAAATCCCATAATTTCTTTGGAAGTTATGGGATTTTTTTATATCTTTGTAGTGTAAGATAAAAGAAGAGGTAGAGGTGAAACTCTAAAGTATAGTCTCCGTTATATCCATACTTGATTATTTAGAATGATTCTAAATTAACTTCTTTTAACGAAAGTTTTCATTAAAATATTTGTATATGTTAGATAAACTTCTTACCTTTGCAATGTGAGATAAGGAAATAAGGTTATTAATCAATTAAAAATAGGAGATTTGATTTATGATTAATGGTGTATATTATGTTGCAGATTGTGAACATCGTGGCGATATTGAACGTGAAGTAAATTATTTGCGTAATATAGATAGGGAAATTGTAATTAATTCAACATATTGGGATGGTCATGATTGTGGGGAAGCATATATTAAATTCAGTTTCCCTAAAAGTAAATTTGTTTCAATATATGAGAAAGTTGATGCTTACTTTGATGCTGATATAAATGATTATTTGGATTTTTCAAAGAATAAAGAAAATCTTTCATTTGAGAATGTTTCTATTATTCCTTATAAAGAATTTAAAAAGATGAAACAAGAATATTGTTATAAATTTACTGATAATATTATTACATTAGACTTGTTTTTTGAAAAGAATAATAGAATTTCAGATAATGAAATTATAAGCAAAGCTTTAGAAGCAATAGGAGATAAAACAGAAATATTGTCTATAAGTTATTCAAAAACTGATGGTACAACTTATGTAAGTGTTCTGTTTAAAACTGAATATGATAAACTTGATTATAATAAAATACGTGAATATGGCGATTTTTGTATCGGTGGAAGAGGTTGGTTATCTGATAATAGAATCTATGGTGAATTAAAAGTTAATACTTTATTCCGTAGAAACTATGAAAACCTTTGGAATAAAGTAAGAAATAAAGAACCATTACCATATAAAAAAATGGATGGTGGATATTATGTTAAACCTATATTGGTAGAATATAATGACTATATGGAAAATTCTATTATAAAAGATAGAATTAAACTTAATGATATAGAATATTATTTGTTTATTAAATAAAAAAAGTTCTCAAAAATTTGGTAGTTTCAAAATAAATGCTTACCTTTGTAGTGTTGAAAGTTAAAGATAAATTCATAGGATATGAAAAAAGAAGTTATTCAGTATGTAGATTTAGAACAGATTAAGAAAGATTTAAAAGAAGTGTTTGAAAATGCTTTATCAGTCTTTGAAGAAGAACGTACATTAATTACTGATAATATCAGTATTGATGAATATATTGACATTAAAGCTAATGATATAAATGACGATATGTGTAAATATCTGCATTTGGATGACCATACTATTATGGGTAATTTTAATAATATTGATTATGATTATCCTTATGATAATGGTTTTTCTAAAATACGTGTGCGTGATTTTGAATGTGTTCGTCAAATGGTAAAACGCTTAGATGAAAATCAGCAAGACGAACGTACAAAGGCTGATAGAATATATTTGTGTGAATGGTTTTGGGAGACCTTTGGTACATGGGGTTTGGAATACAATTTAAAAAATGAGTTTTCAGAATTTTTATATTATTTAAAAGAGGAGGAATAATATATGGCTATTAGAGTTTATGATGCGGCTTTAAAAAATGAAGCATATAAAAATTGTTTTGACCGATATACCGTAGTATTTTTATTACCTAAAATGCTTGAGAAAAAACATAATGTAAGAGGTTGTATGATTGCTTGTTCACCGTCACATTATGGTAGTGATATGATAATAGTTGAAACACAAGAGATTGGTTTGGGCATTCATGTTAATTCAAATGAATTCTATTTAGGTACTAAAGTAGAAATAGAAAAACTCCCAATTCATTTCAGAGAATGGATAAATCATAAAGAAAAACTTTGGAATGATTGCATACAGAATGATACTTCTGAAAGTTGGGATAAATGGAATAGAGATTAATAATATGTGTACTCGTTTGAGTACACTATAAAATAAATTTTAATTAATAGGAGATTATATTATGGCAAAATCGTTATTTTTTACTGAAAAAGAAGTTAAGGACTTTAGACGTTTGTCTAAAGTCTATAACTACAAAAGTATCACAACTGAAAGTGATTTGTTTATAGATGAAAATACTTCTTGTGTTTCTTCACCAAAAACAAACGTAGTGAAACTTACAATTTCATTCAGACAGATTACAGGAACAGATGAACGTAATTTAGGTAATATCGCTAAATTAACTAAAAGTTCTCGTGTAACATTACCTTCTAAAAATAAAATGATTGTTGAATTTAAAAAACGTGTTTAAAAAATGAAAATGGATAAAGTTGCCAATAGTGGCAATGATGAATTTTATACACCTGAATATGCCGTAGAGCCTATTCTTGAATTTATTAAACCACATTCTACAATTTGGTGTCTACCCGATAGAATAGTGTTTAGGAAAATTGATAAATAAAAATTGAAGAAACTTGGTATTTTATTTGGAAGTATCAAGTTTTTTTCTTACCTTTGTATTGTTGAAAGAAACAAGGGTAAGAGTGACATCTTAGAGTATAATCTCCACCATACTTATTATTTAGAATGAATCTAATTAACATTTTTTAAGGAAAAAATTATCTAAAATATTTGTATAGTTCAGTAAAAAGCTATACCTTTGCAATGTGAGATTAAGAAACAGAGTTATTAATTAAAATTCAGATGATATGAGAAAAGAAATTATTGATATGATTAATAAATTGTATGATGAAATTGTTAATGAATTGTACAAAGAAGTAGAAACCGCAAACATTTCTACACATAAGTTTTTTGATTTGGTCTCAAGTTATAATTGTTATATAAAAAGAAATAATTTGGATTTGCCATATCTATATGATATACGTAAGACAGAGGAAATGAGAGAACTTTTGAATGACAATACAAATGTATATTTTGATGATTTGGTTCAAACGTATAATGAGTTTATGGATAATGATATAAATATAAATAACCGCTTATGTTGTATTGTGTATGTGAATAAGGAAAATGCCGTTATCAACAACACATATAAAGCGATTTTAAACATAATAAGTTGTCATTTGAAAGAAATTGTAAGAGAAGTGTTTATAAATCCTTTTGAAAAAGGCTATATGAAATTATATAAGGATTTATTTGGTAAATTTTTCGTTGAAGAAGAATAATTTTTTCTTCAAAAGTTTGGATAAATCAAAATAAAGTATTATCTTTGTAGTGTAATTAAAAAATAGGAGATTTAAATTATGGCAGAAGAAAAACTTATTAAAGCAAACTTAGACGAAAAGAATATTTGTACTGATTGGATTGAAAATGAAGTATATAACAATAATATCATTAATACTCCAAAAGACAATTATCCTACATGTTCTATAATTGGCTTTTATCGTGATTGTCTTGTCGAAACAAGTTGGTCATCTAAAAATAACTATGTTAATTTCCATTTCATTCAAACTAACCCTTATAAATATTCTATTGATGATGTGGAAGAATTGATTAAACTTGTAAATGAACTTACAAAAGATAATGAAGGTATTGTTATAAAAACACGTAAACAGATATTAATTGATGGTGATACATTGCTTACATTTAGATTTTTCTTCAAAGACGAATAAAAAAACTTCCAAATTATTTGGAAGTTTCAAATAAAATACTTACCTTTGTAATGTAATAATAAGAGATAAGACAATAAAGTTTTAACAAAAAAAATATTTGAATTATGAATAAGACTATCGCAGAAATGTTGGTGAAAGAAGTAAAAGAAGCTATTGCAGCAAATTTCGTTAAAGCTAATGAAAAAGTATTCTTTTGTATGTTGGATGCTTACAATCGTTATTGTGAAGACGAAATGGATGGAGCAAACTATATTTTTAATATGACTAAACAGAAAGATTTCGTTTGTCTTGTTGAAGGTGGTATGACTTTGGTTGACGCACAAAGATTAGGACAATGTAGATTTCTGATTGAAAGAGATAAACAATATTTGGTACTAAATCAAGCTACCGTAATAAATAGTATGCTTGGTTTGTTGGACGAAATTGTAGCGTGTGTCTTGAAATATCCTTTTGTTGAAGAATATAAGATAATTTATCAAATGTTTGTAACAGAAGGCTTTGAAGACTTGGGAATGTAAAATGTTAATAACTTGTTAAAGTCCGTGATTTCTTTGGAAGTTATGGACTTTTTTATTACCTTTGTAATGTTGAAAGAAACAAGGGGTAAGAGTAATATCTTATAGTATAGTCTCCATCGTATTTATTATTTAATATAAATCTAATTAACATTTTTTAAAGAAAAAAGTTCTCAAAATTTTTGCTATATCAGATAAAAGTATTACCTTTGCAATGTGAGATTAATAAAGCATATTACTAACAATTAAATAATAGGAGATTATATTATGACAAAGAAAAATCTTATTTATTCAACTGAAATTGCTGATTGGGATAGTGACGAATTCAGAAATGACTATCAGGAACGTTATGACCTTACTGATGAGGAAATGGAAGAAATTACTGATGGAGAACTGATAGATTGTGCGTATGAAGATAACAGAATATGGCAAGATGATGAAAGACACAATCTGAATATTACTCTTTCAAATAACATTATTGTTATTGCTGATTTAGGTTTGTGGAATGGAAGAAGAAGTGGATATAAGATGCTTGGGAATAATATCAACAATGTGCTTAATTGTGGTTGTGGCGATTTTTATGAAGTATATTGTGATAGATATAATGTATGTGCAACAGATAGTCATCATGACGGAACAAATTATTATACTTTCCGTGTAGTAAAAGAGGGAGTAAATATTGAAACCTTACAGAATAAAATATATAACGGTACATTTACTAAAAATGACATAAGCCGTTATACAAGAAGTATCAGACCACAAGTAGCTAATGTATTTGGATGGTAATTATGAATAAGAAAAAAGAAAAAGAATGGGGAAAAATACTTGAGATAGCCAACCATGATTGTTGGCTACCTCTAAAAAGATAACATTTTTTAATACTTTTAATTTGGTCGTTTTATTAAAAGTGCTTATCTTTGTAACGTAAAATCAAATGATACCGTACTCGTTTGAGTATATTTCACACAAAATATTAATTCAAATTTATATAATTTATGGGACAATATTATAGAGGTGCAATTTTAAGAAAAGACTATAAGGATAGTAAAGAAAATCCTGTACTATTTGCATTATGCCCTTATGATGTAAAAAATAATGGAGCAAAACTTCTTGAACATTCTTACATTGGTAATCATTATGTAGGGGCATATATGAGAGAATTGTCTGATACTGATGGTAAATACTTTAATTATCCTTTTGTTTGGGCAGGCGATTATGCTGATGAAATCACTCTTGTTGATAATTATACTGAAGAAAAAAAAGAAGTCTCAGTGTATAATGAATCAACAGACATTGAAGATGATTTTAAAGAATATATTAATGAGAATGGCGGTGAATTTGGTAAAAAATATAAATATATTGTTAATTTTACAAAAAATGAATATGTTGTTGTTCCAAGTTTAAATCTTGATGTATTGGATATGCATCCTCTTTCACTTTTAACTGCATTTGGTAACGGAAGAGGTGGTGGAGATTATTATGAAAAAGAAGGACTTGAAGATATCGGTCGTTGGGCATTTGACAATATCGGAGTTACCAATGATGAAAAATGGTTGGAAGGTAAAACTGAATTAACTACTAATTTTAAAAGCGATTTTTAATTAAAAAATATTATG
>NFZD01002849.1_pt1 | contig 10366 bp, 12 predicted proteins | sample 1095381 | NCBI WGS metagenome assembly NFZD01 (sample SAMN03609891, study PRJNA323583) | gut metagenome | isolation source: feces | host: Rattus norvegicus | place: Denmark: Riget | collected 2013 | reverse complement strand
ACCGTGCGTTCGTGTACACGATGAGAATAGGAGTCCGTTTATAGGAGAAGTGTATGAAGAACCTCTGCCTCGTGAATTTGACATTCGTGGATTATATGAACGTGCTAAGGCTAATGGCAAGAACTCCAATTATATTATCATAAACGGAGGTACGGATCATCCTATCATCGAGACTCGTGTATACTTCAATGCGTTTATATCTTACAACTACAGTTCGTTCAGACGTAAGTTCTGGCGTATGTTGCGTGCGCTCAATCAACTGAAGACATATCATCAAGACAACGGATATTGTCTGTTCACATACAACGAAGAAGACATGGAAGACTCTATGCGCAAATGTCCGCTGATTATTGATAAATCTTTCAGAGGATGTGCATGGAAATTCAGTTGGACGTATGTATTCACTCCCGAGGATATTGACCGTCTCTACGCTGCTATCGTCGAAAAACCTGACGAACACGAAGTGACTGACGGGCATGTATTCAACTTTATGCAGAAACGCATTCTCGATAGCATTAATCTGAAAGAAATTGCTGAGAATGCAGCAAGAGAAGCAAAGAAGTACGGAGTAACGCTGAAAGTAGGAAAGTGTGTAAAGCCGCCCTACGAAGCAGTATACAAGCGCGAACTTGACGAAGCGCTCTCGTATGTTGCTTTCACTATGAAACCGGATGCCGGAACGATTGAAATTTATGACATCGAAGAGATTCTCTATCAATGTCTCATCAAACACATCCATTATCCATATTACGGCATCTGTGAATTTGCTGTTCTCCTGGCTGTAGACGGAACTGTCACTAATCAGAAAGTCGAGGATATGAAACAAGAACTCATCAAGAGCAGTTGGAAGTACAATCGTCCTCCGTATCGTTTCGATAGAGTGAATGATCTGCGTTTCGAACACGACGAGTATTCTCAATACGGCTTCTATACACACGATTCAAAAATGGTAAACGGCGGATGGAACGAACGTGTCCGCTACGGTTCTTTCTTCCACAACTCTCTTGACAATATCGTCATTGCAATCGGAGACAAGTACGGAAAGACTTTCAAGCGCTCGATGCACTATTTCTGTTATCCCGGAGCAGAGCGTTTCAATACAATCATAAATTCAACAATGCTGGACGCTAAGACATGGAAAAAGTAAACTATATATACGAAGATTTTCTGGACGACTTGGGTGCGATAGAGCAGCCGAGTAGTGTGAAACGCATCCAGCAGAGCATACCGGGTGAAGTCGTCTATATCCAAGCCGACCCTAGTAAGTTCAAGTATGTGATGGACATTCATTTCGTAATCAAGAACACTTATACGATTTACGATAAAGACCCTGAATTATTCAATATCGACTTCGGACGTATGTACGAAGAGTTCGTCTATATATGCAACGCTTCTATGATAGACGGAAAGTTCTATATTTCTCCTATATATTTCTGGGACGAGAACAAAAGCAAAGATGACTATCAGAACTATATGTTCCGCATTGAACCCATACAGTTCGAGTTCCCTTATCCGGAAAAGTTCGATTTGCGTGATGTTTACAAAGGAAATACAAGAAGCAGTCTGAATTGTCCTCGTTTTAAATTCAGCATATACTTCGATGATGTGTGCTATTATCCGTTCAAGACGTTCATCAGTCGCTGGCGTATGATGATGAATATGATGGACAGAGCGTTAAAAGAGACTAAAGTTTTCTCTGGTGGAGAGATTGATGCCGTACACGAGAACACTGATCCGTATCCACGTGAGCAGTACATCTCGAATATGTACGTAAACGGATACAACTCCAACTATGACGATTATAAGAGACTCTATAAAATGTTCTTTGCAGAAGTTCCTCCAGAATATCAAGGGGGAGAATCATACGGGGGTCGTAAGAACGATGCCACCGACCGTATGCTCAGACGATTTCATCTCGAAGAGATTGCGAAGCAAACTGAGAAATACAACGGAGAATTCGGCATCAGCGTAGAATATTGTCAGAATGAGTTCGATAACAAGGGCGAGCACGACAGTGTCGCCTGGATTTCTTTCAAAGTCCATACCGATGATACTGAAGTGCTTGATATGGTTGCTGTAGAGAACTTCATTATGAAGAACTTCCTGATTCATATTCCGTCGATATATTATAATCACATACATATCTGCGTATTCTTCAAGTCTGACTTCACTGGACCAAAAATCATCAACAGCAGAGAAGACGAGGGAAAGAGCCGCGGATTCACAAGACGGCGTTATTCAGACGACGCCGACTTAAACAAGGGAGAATCATATGCAGCAAGATATGCGGGTCGTCTTGAATACTATATACAGAACGAATCAGGAAACAGAAAAAAAGAAGAGCGTTTCCGTAAGTATTGGTTCGATGGTATGGGAAGCAGCAGCGAATTCCTGATTTACTTCGGTGACAAGAACGGCAAGCTCGGAAAGACTCCGTTCAAAGAGAAACTTTATTGCGGATATAGTTGCGTCAACAAGTTCAAGGACGTATTGGAGAAAATAGACAATGATGTAGATATATGGGCAAAGAAAGACTGAATAATAATCTTAAAATGTTCGAGGACTGGTTAGATGATATAGAACCAGAACTTGCGAAAGAACAGAGTGCGAAGAAGTCTGTCTTGAAAGATACTGAGATAGAAGACGTTATCCAAGAAGAAAAAGAATTCTCCCATACGCTCATCATCACTATACACGTATATAACAAGTACGATCAAGATGAGATGCCTCTGAACTTAAAAGAATGGGTCTCTTTTATGAATGACATATTCGCTAACTATCAGTTATTCGAAGACTTCTACATCGGCAAAATGCGAATCGAAGATGCGAATCATAGCGGTCACGCAAAACCGAAAGGAACATTCGAAGACAAATTCAGCGAAGACTTCTATCCACCTTTCGACGAAACTTTCGACCTCATAGAGTTCTATAAAAGCAAGGGACACGGAAAATACAGTATGATTCCCTATGTCTACGTATATGTATGGTTCAACCCGTCTGATGTGAAGATGACTTATCACAGGTTTATGAACCAGTACTACAATATGTCTATGAGACTCTGGAGAAAGTTCGAAGCGATGACTGAGTTGGATCCGACTCTTTCGTTTGCGTTCTATAACAATGCCGACCCGAAGTACTCTATCAGCACATTTCAAATGGAAGCGGGTTCAGTCTACGGAATTAACAAACCGCTGAAGATGCTTTATAACAGACTCTACGACGAGAAACTTGAAAATAACGATACACAGAACGAGAAAGACGATATTATTCCAGTACGTCTTGCTAACAGAGCATCTGAGCGTCTGGAGTATTATATCGGGAATATGGCTAGATACGGACGAGAGAAGCATAATCTCAATTTCTTCTTCGTTGATCGTCGTGACCGGAAAATCACATCACTTAAAGAAATCAGAAGGATGGCTTATGGATATGATTACTCTATAAAAGTCCCGAAGATAATATCGTTCCGTGTCGATTCTTCTCAAGAGAAAAGCATCAACATCAGCGATATTGAAGACACCATCATCAACGGTTTCTTGACGAGATTCCCTTCCGGAACATTAAGAAGCGTATACTTCATTTTCATCGTCCAGTGTATGACGAAACTAGTCGATGACATTGCTGAGAAGAATAAAGAGAAACTTAACGGCACATCGTTGAACTGGCAAGAAAGGAGAAGTCTTAAAGAACATCCGACAGTGATGAACTACAATGAAAGAACTATATATCGTGCAACAACAGAATCAGCAGATATGTACAACTCTGAGAGTTCGAGCAGACCGCGCAAATTGCAGTGGCGTGTGCGTGAGGGAAAGATGATTGGAGAAAGTTCTCAGTTCGATATTATAATGCCAGATAAGAAAGGGAAGATATGCCGTGCAGATAATTACAGTCTGAATCCTTATGGTCAATTGAAGGGATTTTGGAAGACTGCCTGCGATATGATTGAGGACATGAACTAATCTGATTTCGCTTTCTGAGATAAATACACTAAGAGACAAAAGAAATATCTTTATGTCTGCGTTTGATAATGCTGGAGAGTGTTTTAATTAACATACACGATTAGAACGTTAGATGCTATATAAGTATCCCCGGTCATTCACGCCTCAGATTTGATTTAAAAAACAAGTCACAACATCTTGTCTTTATGAGATGCTGTGACTTTTCTTTTGTCTCTTACAAAAATAATCATTTCGTATCATATGGCGAAAAAGAAAAACATCAAGACACAAGACGTCTCAGTGGAAGACATGGCGTACATCGATTTCAAGATGAACCCAGATTCATCAAAATGGAAGGATTACATTCCCAACGAGATTGTCAACTACGACTATGTCATTAAAATTAAATGCAAAACTGAGGCACAGAAAGACTTCCTCAACATGCTGAAGGACGACAAGAAACAAATCGTCGTCGGTATGGGAAGCGCCGGAAGTGGAAAGTCGTGGATTTCTCTGAGTTACGCTTTATCAGCAATCAAAGCGGGAAAATTCAAGAAACTTATCTGTATCGTACCGAGCGTCCAGGCCGGTTCAAAGTATCTGAACGTCGGACTTTTGCCTGGTGCTTTACAGGAAAAGATGGATCCGTTTATCCAAAGTGATAAAGAATCTTTCATCAAGATTCTTGAAAAGTCCGGCAACTACGGCGCACAGAAGACTATCGAAGGTCTGATGCGACAAGGAATTCTTGACTACAGACCGTTGTCATTCATTCGCGGTTCATCTTGGGATAATTGCCTAATATTCTCATCTGAAGTAGAGAACTTCTCGATTCCAGAGTTAATTCTCCTTATAACACGTATCGGAGAGAACAGCAAATTGTGTCTCACTGGCGACCCGTTGCAATGCGACCGTCCCGACATCAGGAAGAATGGCATAGGGCGCAGTGGAATAGAAGAACTCGTACGCAAACTAAATGATATGGAAGAATTCGGTTGCGTCGAGTTTGGAAAAGATGACGTTGTGAGAAATAAACTCATCACGAAGATTCTCGAAAGATTCTCTACTGATACTTATTCATAGTACGGAAATTGAACGATTAAATAACTAGAATAAAGAAGGACGTCTGCGTTTGTAGACGTCTTTTTCGTTCTTATCGAAGATAATCATTATTATCAATAGACAAATTTTCAATTTGCGAGTACAATTTTAAAGAAATTTAGGCTTTCGTGACCAATTTCGGCAAAATTCAATAATAAATACTTTGCAAGAAAAGAAAAATTTATCATTTATTTTAAATAATGGCTGATAATAACACTAACGGTAAGAATACCATTGAAGACGTTCTTCAGAAATTCGCTGAAGGACAGGAAGGTGCTGCTCCCGTAGAATCACCTACGGCAAAGAAAGCAGCATAGTTGCGTGATGCTGCTGATGCTCATATGGCTCAGCGCGGCACACTTAAAGAATCACAAGAACAGCATCAGGACGAAGTCCGTCAGCAAGCACGCGAAGCCCATCTGGGTTTCGTTGAAGTTCCTATTCAGGATCTGCCTAGTCATGGTATGTTCTATCCCGCAGGAACTAAGATTTTCGTGCGTGCAGCATCGGGCGGTGACATCCGTAAGTGGAGTATGCTTGACGAGACAGAACTCCAGCAAGTGGATAACGCAATCAATGAGATTCTTGAACGCTGTATCTCTATCTCATGTGCTGATACAAAACTCGCTTTCAAGGATCTGAAAGAGATTGACCGTCTGTATCTGTTGCTCTGCGTTCGTGACTTCACATTCACTGAGGGTAACAACGAACTGAAGATTGACGTTACTGAGGGTGAGCAAGTTACTGTGAAGAAGGACAACATCTCGTTCATTGAGATTCCTGAGAAAATGTTCGACTATTACAATGAAGAAAAGCGCTGCTTCGTTTTCGATACGAAGAGTCCTTCTGGAAAACCTGTCAACATCTATATGCCTAGCGTTGGCGTAACCAAGTGGCTGAAGGAATATATTCAGCGTAAGAGCCGTATGCAGGAGCAGTTCGACCAAGACTTCATCTCTATTGCTCCTATGCTCATTAAGGATTATCGTGATTTGAACGATAAGACATACACTAACCTCGTGGTTGACAGTCTAAGCTGGTCACAGCGTCAATGGGCAATCATTTCAAAAATTAAAACTACGATGCAGAAAGCAGTTGCTCCAAAGGTAACTATCGTAGATGAGTCGAACGGAGGGGCTGTTTAGAAAGATATTCCGCTCAACTTTCACGGCGGACTTAAATCTATCCTCTTAGAGACAACAGCATTGGAAGATGAACTTGGTTTTTAATCCAGGCATATACACCGTATGGAATGAAGTGCAACTCAAGAGAAACAAGCCCGTGCCGTTGTATTGGTCAACGGCTGAGGCTTTCTATAGTGAAGATTTCAACTTGGCTCAACTCTTCAAACTTCCGTACAAAGTCATCACCAATATAATCTATAATCTCTCGAAAGACGTTCATATATCATATACTGATTTCAACAAGATGCCTTTCTTCGAGATTCTGATGATAGTTGACGCTCACAATGAATTCATCGAGAAGCAGGAACAGTCGAACGGCGACCAGAACGATATGATTGCACAGCAGCAGGCTCAGATGGAAAGCACATTCAGAAACCAGCAGCAGTCAATGCCTAAGTATCAGCAACCACAGATGCCACAAATGCCGTCGTTCAATTTCCCTAAGTAATGAACAAAGAAAATTAAACATCTAACAAGAATTATATATGGCTAAAAACAAGAAAGAGAAGACAGCCGAAGAAAGGGCTGAAGCAATCAAGAAGATTACTCCCGAAATGATTGTAATGGACGACGACAGCGATATGCCGGCTCCTGAGACAAAGGTATACAAGAAGTATATCAAAGTCAACGACATATTTATGAACTTGTTCTACAAGTGTGTCAACTCGCTGCCCTATAAGACAGTGTTGCGCAACTCTAAGGGTTCTACAATGGAACTCAACAAGTTCGTGCCTTTCGTTGAGAACAACCGCAACAAGATTGAAGTGAATGATATGAACATCATTCTGTCATACATCGACAGTCTTGACTACGCTCACGCACGTCCTATGATGGACGTCATCAACGACAAGGAGAAGCAAGGTTCGCTCTGGACAATCTTTGAAGAATAATGAAGAAGTGGCTTAGAAAATCCTGGAACTGGCTTAAGTATATGTTTACTGACAGCCGCCAACGTGACAATCTGCTCGAAGAGAAATACTCCGAGCAGATTATCCGTGAAGACGCTGAACGTCTTGCTGAAGCCCGTGACAAAGAAATCAATGCGAAAGTCATCACTTACCTTCAGGGCGACGACGAACAGGCTACGCCGATTATGGACGTCATTGTGGACGACTTCACGGGACCGATGATGCCGGAAGAAAACAGTATCATCTGGGTAGACATCGAAGGTTTCCTGCGGCCATTCAAAGTCATCCGATACGATTACATTCAGAACACATCGGAATATGACTCTATGTACGTCTATATCGTCGTGCAGCCGGCGACGAAGTCTGACATCGTCAAACAATACTATCACTTGAATAACTGATGAAACTAGATACTCGACTCGTTCATAAGATTATACGTTCAAACCCGAACTTGAACAATATGTACAGATGGTATCTATCACACTGTCTGAGTCTGAACGTCCCTTATCATAATATGCGTCATACTTTGGGTATGATGTATCATATCATCGTTCTCTACAATAACAGTAGACGAGTTGATAGTGATTATGGGTTCTCTTTGAATGACGAAGATTTATACATCCTGTTAGTAAGTGCTCTGTTCCACGACTTCAACCACTCGGCTGGACGTTTCGACGATGCTACTAATGTCAGCACAGCAATATCCGGCTTACGTGATTGTATGGAATCCTGCCTGGTATGGGACGAAACGACTGAAGCATATTACAAGAAATGTTCTAATAACATCAAAGCAACACAATACCCGTATGTCATCTCTAATGATGACTTGACAGTTCATCAGCGTATCTTACGTGAGTGTGATATATTAGTCATTCTTTATGACGACTGTATTACGCAGAGCATTATGGGACTTGCTGCTGAGATGCATCAGACTCACTTGGAAGAATTCTTCGTGAAGTATCTTGATTTCATATTCAATGCTGTCAAGAACTTCAAACTGGCATACTCTCTTGATGCATGGAAAGAACATAGTGATACATTACTAAAAGAACTCGACGAATTTGCTAAAATATTCAAAGATTAAATTGATGCAAGATTTTCTGAAAAGATTGAAATATGCGTGGAAGTGCTTCGTACTTGGATGGAAGAATGATAAACGCAAGGAAGTGATTGATATGCTCGAACGTCTGAAGAATGTCAGTCGTGCCAATATGGAGTACGTAAACAAAGGTACTGATATTGTGAACCTCTACAGTACAGACGACGAACTTGATGTTGACTTCGCTATTGCATCGATGCATCGTTTGAGAGATTAGTTAATTCGGACATTAGGAAACGAGGGATACGGAGAGAACCTGAATGTGATAGAACCAGATTTGGCTATGGCTTACAAAGAAGCAGATTATCAGATTGCACGTGCTGACTATCTTGATGCCGAACTCCAGTACTACAAGGCAGCGAACAATCCGAACGGGCCGTAGGGTAATATGCTGAAAGTTATGTGGGATCATAGATGTGAACTTAAAGAAAGACTTGAAGCATTTGAAGCAGAAACAACACCAATACAAAATTAATCAAATAATATAATGGAAAACAATATCAAAACTAAAGAGGATGTTGTAGCATTCTTGAAGAAAATTGTAGAATTAGATTCTTCTGATATTCTTAAAGGATTTGAAGCAAAGTTCGATCCAACTGGAAAAGTAACGAAGTTTTCAATAGAATACTATCAACCAATATTTGAAATGCCCGGTGCAGCAACATTTAAATAAACAAGAGGGACGTTCTTATGAGCGTCCCTCTTTTGTATCTCTAATTATCAATCTGATAATCAATAATCCATCTCTTCAATGAACTGCACTACTTCGTCGATGTCATTGGCATTACCAATATGCTTGAAGTAGAAATCATCGATGTGGTCTTCCAAGATGTCTTCTGCTTCATCATTGGGAATACCGTACTTACGCCAAGCCTTCCAGAAACGAATGTTAACGGGAAGAGTCTTAACTTTGTAGAACTTGTCAGACATATTCTGGATAGAAGCCTCAGTAGCGATGTCGAAGCGTTCAAGCAACTTACCGAACGACGGAGCCCACATCTTGAACTCACGAGTCTCCTTGCTGTCACGATCTTCAACCATAACGTCCATTCCGATGAGATTCTTATCAGCGTCCCAGAACAGATAGTCGTCGTTAATCTGAGAGAAAGAACGATTCAGAAGAGGATTGTAGTACTCTTCGTATGTGATGTCGGGAAGTGAATCCCACTCTTTCTCAATCTGCTCGCCGTCAGCAGCAGTCTCATCCTCTTCGTCAGCAGGAAGTTCGTCTTCCTCTTCATATGCTGTTTCTTCGGGTTCTTCTTCAGTAGTATCTTCTACTTCATCATAGGGAGGAATATCTTCAGGATTTGCCTCATCTTCTGCTGGAGCATTGTCTTCAAGCTCGTCATATGAAGGATATGCGGGAGTCTCTTCGGGTTCGTTTGTTTCGGGTTCAGCAGCAAGAGCAGGAGTGTTGTCCTCTTCCTTGTCGAAATCGAAGTTAGCGCTAGGCATATTGTCGCCGCGATAAGCCTTGATAGCACGTTTGCTTCCCTTACGTTCACGAGCAACAATCTTGTCGTTCTTAGAGTACAGCAACTGAATGTCTTCGATAGTACCGCTGCCATCGAGCAGTTCGTGAGCATAGTTAGCGAAGATACCAATCTCGTCAATATCTTCCTCAGTCTGAGGACATGGAGCATTGAAGAGCAACAGAGCAGCAACATAGCGATGCAGCAAGTCAAAGTCAGTGAAACGAGGCAGAGGTTTTGCAGTTCTAGCCCAATTTTCATCATACTTACGGCGCTGAGCAGCGTCACGTACGTTAGCAAGAGCCTTCGGATCCACAGCGCGGTTAGTAGCAGTACGAGCCATCTCGTTCACTGCCTTGCGCTCACTCTTGCCATTTTCTTTACTATCATAATTCTCAAGGATTCCGTGAACAGTCTTACCCAGTTCCTTCATCACTGAGGACATGATCTCCTGTTTGTTTTTAGAAAGATTCTTTGTCATTTCGAAAATTGATTTACTTATTTACTTTTACTTATTTATCTTCGCTCTGTTTGGTAAAAATCCATATAAGGAAATTTAGTTTCCTCAGAATTTCTGCGCAAAGATAATAAGAAAACCCGAAAGCAGCAAACTTTCGGGCAATTATTTTTGTATCAAATGTTATTTTTAACATTTTTT